>Ga0315534_1000672_pt1 | contig 24040 bp, 24 predicted proteins | sample SalMarSW160240MG_FD_203094 | JGI IMG/M metagenome (GOLD analysis project Ga0315534, IMG submission 203094) | Salt marsh sediment microbial communities from the Plum Island Ecosystem LTER, Massachusetts, United States - Salt Marsh Sediment SW1602-40 ...
AGAATCCATTCATGTTAATTACTGTATTTGGACCATCTACTATGATACCATCTCCACTGCAGTTAAGATTTGCAGTTAGATTTACTTGTCCACTTACGACTTGTCCACATGCTGCGTTAGTTGATGCCGCCGCCGCCGCAAATCCTGTGCCTTCCATATCTAATGGTGCAGTGCCCATATTCTGAGGCAGTACAAGAGAGTTGTCGTTACTATTGCCTGGCTTTGTCGCATACGCATTGAGTGAAGTGTGTCCAATAGCTAGCCCGCTTACTGACAGCATTAAAGCAACCGCGATAACTGCTGCAGACCTTGGCCTGTCTCTTTTATTTTCTTGATTCATTCCTAGTGACCTCCCTCGATACTGCTAAGGATTCTGGTATTGCTTTCTGTGGTTGCAAGTGGTGGTGCTAATTCATACATCTTTTCATAGATTTGCAGCAAACACATTCCTTTCTCTGTTGTTCTGTATGTCTGATTCCCGCTTTCATGTTCTATAAGTTTACTCTCCTGCAGCATTGTAAGGTATTCTCGGAGCTGAGCGAATGATAAAAATGCCTTGTACATTATTTTTGTCTTTGTGGCTCCTCCTCCATTTGCGGCCTCTAGGATAAGACCAACAATTTCTGTTCTACTTCTGTATTTCATAATACATTCAAACAGAACAAGAAAACCAGATATTTATGTGAACCTTCCGTTAGTACTCATAGTTAGGTTAGTATGTCTCTACCTATAGTATATAGCTGTCAATCCAATTCTAACTATGTGATCTTATAAGTATTCTTTCTACTAGAAACAAAGAGTGGTCTTCCCAAAATTCCCACATGGTCTCGAATAAATATAGTACGCTTAGCTCATAAATTATAGAAGGTGTTAAATTCATCGTACATGTAATCAGAAGATGAAAGATTCGGTGCATAGCGGGAGAATTTATATAGAAATCAATGTGAAGAGAATTGAACTTCAGAGAATTGCACTTGTAGAATCTGCTATGAATGTAAGTCAAAATCTCTTCCATATCTTTTTATATAAATATATTGCTACAAAAAAAATCCTAAGGCTTTCAGTATAACATTGTTAGGAAGAACAAGTTACTTACCACTGGTAAGTTACTTAGTTCAACGTACCTCTGCTATTGGAGGAGGCTTCATGATATCGACTACAAGAAACTGTTACTATGTGAGTTATTGGAAGGCAGGAAATATGTAGTAATGGAATAGCATATACGGCCTGGTCGGTTTATAAACCCAAGGAATGACTAATTTAAAGGCGAGAATGTGTTACTATGACACGAAACCCGTTGCCTATATAATACCTCCTCTAGGTTAACCGACCTGTGAGTAGTATTTGAGATAACATTCTGTCTTATTGTCATCTAACGACACGCAATGCGATCTCTACTTAGAGAACCTATCATATCAGTCAAATAATTGAAATCAATGAAAGGTCATCAGATCTCGTACAATCCGGAAAGGTCCTCTCAGCGATCGAAGTGCGTGAAGTAGGACATGTAATTCAAGACTTGCCAAAAAAACAACAGAATATTCACTGACCATAGACGGGTTAGCTTTTAGTTTGTCATAACGCTATCTCTACCAGCTAGTGGTCTCAAGAATTACGATGCATCCTGATCTCTTTTTAGTAGTCCTAGCCCTTGGCTATGAGGGGGATGGTGATCAACTTAATTTCGCTCTTGGAATCGGCACGGTAATACCGACAGGGGTTGCTTGTAAAAGTAATATTTTATATGTGCGTTGTGCGCAATTCCGAGTGCTGTACCAAAAGTACAATGAAGCAGACTTAACCAGAACCTAATACTTCATGAGTTAAGGAACTTCCTGTGGTAGTAGACAGGAAGGAATTTCATTGATGGGGCGCGGGTTCTGGCTTGTACAGGAGACAACCAAATCGGTAAATGGTGATCCCCATTCCAATAATTTTTTTGATGTTTAAGGTCGAGCAGTGTGACTGGAGTTTAGAATTGTTAGCTTTTTGTGCTTAAATTAGTTGCATTGATGCATGCATTACGCTTACCAAAATAGGAGAGCTTTTTTAATCTAAGATCTGATACTTGTACACTATTTCTGTGTGTTTTAATTGTGAGGTTGCCAATTTTGCCTAGATTCTGAAGGAATTATAGTCAACAATTTATGAGTTAGTACACATGCGAATCGAAATCTGATCTCACCGGTTAAATATCAGAATATAATCATGCAAATTAATGAAAATTTGGCCACTATTCACAACAGTTTTATTATTAATTGCAATAGCTGTGGGAGCCAGTTTTATTACAACGTCTATTGTAGGGGTGCGTTATAATTCTTTTAGCGGGTCAATCTATAATGGAAGAAATGTTGGCGGTCTAGACATGGTGTATGTATATGTAAAAATGCTTGCTGCCTGCAACAGAGTTCGTAGAACATTTGAATAACGATAACAAAAGGATGGAGGTGTAATATATCTACGGCTCCTCGCATCCAATCTTTTAGTAGGTTCAGGCTTTAGCAAAGTATGCTTTAACATTTGGACGATAAAGGTAGTACAGAATCACACCATTGATTGCGATACCAATTATATGAGCAAAGATCCCGGAAGCAAGAGCCTCTAAATCGCTTGGTAAAGATTGGCTTAGAACACTACTTGAAATAACACCTGCAAGTTGTACCACTATTGCCACGATAGTCAATACTACTGCGACCATACGTGCCCATCCATTCCCTTTCAGTAATCCATAAGATACAACCAAATATCCGACACCAACTGCGAGTATGATGGCACCAATGGCTATTCCAAAGCCGCCAAAGAATTGCGTCAGTGGCTGCAGCTCTGACGCTTCCTGTGGCTGCAGTTGTTGTTGATCTTCAAATGTAACTGCAGAAAAAAATGCTCCAAATACCAGCAAGGAAAGCCCACCAAACACTAGTAGTATGCCGCCAATAATGGCCAGAATAGCTATAATCGTAACGCCAAGAGGCCTAGTTTTTGTTCCCGATTGCACCAAGATCTCCTCCGATAGTTCTTAGTACTTGAATAAAGGCATTTTGGAAGATTTTAGTGAAAATTATGTTTTCGTATCAGCTTGAAATCCACCACCGGATAGATGCAGACTTTCCTGAGTGGTCAAATCTAGGTTCGGCTTTGTGATATTCACGAGCTCTGATTTTGCTGCCTACATAGCAGTAATCTTCTCAAAGAAGATTTCCAATGTCAATAATCCTGTCGTCTAGTCAGCTGCAATTGCTGGTGGAATCAGCGTCGAACAAGTCATTCCATTTGGCTTAAATGCAAAGATTGAAGAATCCAATCATGTCAAAATTAAACAACAAGCAAAGAACAACCACCATAAAGGCAGAGGATTGGAGGTGGGATCTCCTTGTCTCCATCTTGATTATCGCCTCTGTGCTCGTTGTCTTCGCGGATTATCTGTTCCCTTTAACCGAGTCAGAGAAATGGATCCTCAGAGTTATTGACCTTGGCTCTGTATCTGTCCTGGTAATCGACTATGTCAAAAGACTGCGTCATTCCAAGAACACTAAAGGTTTCATGTTGAAACATTGGTACGAACTTCCTGCGATGTTACCGCTCTTTGTCACAGGATCTCCGGAGATTGCATCCTCAGGAATACTTGTCTACATTCGCTTCATCGCAATTTTCAGACTGATCCGCCTATACAATCTGTGGTCTTACATCAAGGGTGGTGAATTGCTAATACTTGCGACTCTCTCTACCATAAGTATCATTTTCGGAGCTCTGGGTATTTACATTACAGAAGTAGGAGCACCCGGTGCAAATATTTCAAATCTGAATGATGCTTTCTGGTGGTCAATAGAGACAATCACTACTGTGGCATACGGAGAATATTATCCAGTAACTGATTATGGCAAAATTGTGGCAGGGATAATGATGTTTGCAGCTATTGGATTTCTCTGGACATTTGTCGGACTGTTGGGATCAACGCTTGTATCGTTGAAGACTAAAGAAAAGATGGTTTCGAAGAGATCTAGTAGCGTGGTAGATGAAACGAAAGAGATCATCAAAAGAAAGATCGAGACTGTGGATACGCTTGACCAGAAGGAAATTGAGGACTTGGTCAGGATAATTAGATTACTCAATTCAAGGACCACGTAGTTCAGGTTGCTTTATGTCATGATGATGATGATGATGATGTATTCTAGCTAGCCGCACTAAATTCGTAAGAACATTTTGGATTTGTATTCCTAATGTCTATTCATGGCCTGATTGGTTCTGGACTGCCGTCATCAGTACCAGACTGTTATTTTACTCCTATTTCACTTCAATGGAGATCTGTACTTCTCCATTTCAGCCATGGTGAGTTTCAATGATACTTCTGCTCCATTGTACCCCTCTACCTCGGATTTAGGTATTTTATATTCAGCGCGATCACCTTGTGAAGTAATCACTACAACATCTCCAAAAACTGCATCCACATTCCCTGCTCCTTCACCCTCCTTCGACCTAACATTCTTATGTACTATAGATTCCCAATTAACTACACCGCCGGACATTTTATCTCATTTTTTATATGGCATTGTGGGGTATTTAAGATAACCGCTCAACCCCTCCTAGGAGGTCACTGCGCCTCACTTGTTCATGTGAAACCAGACTTCATCGTGATCTTCTATCACATGGTCACAAGAGAAGGTACCATGGGTACTGCCCTTTGTATCATTTAAAATAAATGATATGCTGCAATAGCCTTTGGATTTATGTTAGTACAACTTGAACTAGCATCTCACATGCCAGTTGTAAAACCTTTTCTATAATTCTTTTACAGAATGTTATATATGAACAAAGATCGTAATCATCCATCATAATAATGTTAGGAATGTTAGCTTACTAAAGTAAGAATATTAGAATACTGTTGATATATGTACTTATGAATCGGTATCAAAGCACAGCCTTGGTGGCAATAGGCGTAATCGCAATATTATTAGTCACAGCAGCAGTAGCGGCAGATCCGCAGGACGCAATGGCAAAGAGAAAACATCACAAACATCATCATCATAACAATGATGGTGGTGGTTCTGCTGCTGCAGCAGCAGCCGCAGGTGGGGCAGCAGCAGCGGCAGCAGCTAGTGGTGGCAGTGCAGCAGCAGCAGCAGCAGCCGCTGGTGGTGCATCAGCCGCAGCAGCAGCATCGAATTGATGGTTAAAGGAGCCAACTGGGAAAACCTTTCAACTTCTCCGCCCTTATTTTTTTTTGATGGTTTCGCATTGAATGAATCTGGAGCCGTAGTTTGCTAACTATTTTTGTTAGTTTATTTTAAACCACGTATCAATCATATACACACACAGAGAGAGACTCTGGCCTTACAAGACTAGTCATATTAATCTGGCCTCATCTCCCAGTTACCGCTCCAGTATAATCTCCGGCGATCTTGAGTATCCCCTCCTCTGCATCGCACAGGTCCCTTAGTAACTCTAAGCTGAGTCTCATATTTGCAAGATACCGAGTTCCATTGTCGCTTATCGAAGGAAGCAGGCCAGTCTTCGTATATATGAGACTTCTCATTTTTTCTGGATCAGTACTTTCGCTTGTTAAGATTTCAACGAAGTAGAAAGGATCTGATCGACTGAAGGTAGGAGCCGCCTTATCTTTTGATCCATCCTTCAAAGATTGTTCTCTGACAAGTAGATCATTTATTAGTGCAGGGTCGACCTTTGGAAGATATGTCTGAAACAAAGTGCGTAATCCCTGAAACCCCATCCTAATATCCTGTAAACCATTAGAAGATGGCATTCTAAATAGATTTCAACCTCTTTCCATACTCGTATTGATTACCATAGTTATATGACATATAATTCCATCACAACATCAATTCCATACATCTAACCGTTAGTAATATTAACTTATTCTTTATGCATAGCACCAACTATGGACCCAGGATGAATACTAACGATGGGATATCGAGATCCCCCAACTAACATTCTGATCTTTTTTTCTAGTAGTTCTCAGTACCTTTATCAGTCTGCTGTCTCCACTTGTGGGATCGACCAAGTTTTTGCCCTATATTTCTCAATATTGACTGCACCCAAAATACTAAATGAATCTACTTGCCCATATCTAAGTTTCGAGACACACTGATACATGATAAAATACGGATTGAGAAAAGGGAAGGGCTATTGTGTTAGCCTTATCGTAGCGCTAGTCATCTAGTAGTTCCTCTAGTAGACCAAAGACTTTTTCCAAACAGCCGAGATCGTTTCATTAGGAGTCAGTTATTACGTTTTAAGGACAGAACCCGTTGGATCAACTACCACCCATTATTCTTGGCATTTTTTTTGGTTGTTAAAAGGAAATGATTGACCCAATTGAGATCGGAATTCTGTATCTTTGTGCCAATGGATGTCAAAGCCAATTGAGATCGGAATTCTGTATCTTTGTGCCAATGGATGTCAAAGTCATGTACCTCCGGACCGATTACTATCGGGCAAGTGCACCATATTACTATTCCATCAATAGTAGCAGAAAGAATTTCTGACCGCCTTAAAATACAGACAGCATCCATTCACCTTCCAAATAGAGAAGGTCATTAGTATTATGCCGCCGCTGGATGAGGAGATACGAATATGCAGAATATACAGATAGAAATACAGAATATTTCTATTCTGATGTAATGTATTCTATTTAGGGAAGATCTTCATCTGAACCTCCATTTCTTATTTCGCCGAGACCAATAATCTCCTCTATTGGAGCTGCCAGTGGCATTAACTTTTCCCCATCGGTAAGCAAAGCTCTTACTATTACACTGTGAAGTGATGGGTCGTCGAAAGTCGTAGCAAGTTGAACTTCTCCCCCTGAATCATCAACTGGTATTGGTTCTGATAGTGATGAAGTTCTTAACAATGTTTGATTTTCGGAATACACCTCCATTACTGCATTGATCGTATCTTCAGCCAAAAAAGTGGGATCCTGTACTGAGTAATCTAGAAGCATCTTTACCTGATTTCCCGGACTATTGCTCAATGGTGATAGGTGTATAAAGTGAGCTTGATCTAGCTTTAGAGACAATCCACCGTTTGGAGCAGCAGTAGAAGGTACATCTGCCGACTGTACACTCTCATGTAATTGCTCTGCTGATGTCATTTGTTGTTCTCCTGGTCTCCCTGACTCTTCTAATTGCGCATTCGCAACTGTAAATGGCAAATGATTTGATCCACAGGTCACTGTAACGACTCCCGACACAACCAGCAATCCCATGAGAATTCCTGTTATTAACTTCGAATTGTTGTTCCTTAATAAGAAACGACTGTTCAATCGTGTCATATTAAGGAAATCTGAAATTGACATTATAAAGCTGATCGAAATATTGCACCTAAGTAAGAAATCGGTGAATTCTATAGAAGGAAACTCAATCATGTGAATAGAACAGATAATAGTTTTTGTATATCTGAGCGCTTGTGAAGTGTTGAAAGCTAGTTCCTTCTTAGAAGACATAAATATGCTGTCATAGGGTTTATTTTTATTGACCGCTTGACTTGAGTTATAACTACGACTTAATCCTTGTTTTATCCTTGTAAGTGGATCTTGTGCTATATGCAGCTATCATTAATCCCTGTAGGCCAAATGAAACAGGCATCATGTATTCCCTACGATATCCTAAAGACAGTAACACGACACCCGGCTCATTCTCGTTATTTCCAACAGAACAAGAATGCATTTGATGGTATCCGATATGCACACGTAAAAAACTAAAATACTCGCTTTCTAGCTTTCTAATAGAAAACATATCTGATTTATGAATCTGTTTCGATTTGCTTAATGTAGATATAGTAAACTAATTCTCATGTTAGCAGAGTCACAGAACATTATAAGAATCAAAGATATTGAAGAAGAATGCTGAAAAGACAAATCTGCAAGCACTGCAGAAGGAAGTTTATGCATTAAACGCCACTGAATATTTTAGCAAACCAGGTCCAAGAACAATAATTGGGTTAGAAATATTCGGAAATAATCAATCCTTCTCAGTTTGCAGATCTTATGGTACCGCATAACTCATTTCAAAGAATCACAATAGATGTCGAAGGCGGGTACCTCCGGACTGATTATCGAGCCTAACCCAGAAGAGATCTTCTCTTTCTGTCTCCTCTTCTATCTAATACGGTAATTACTGCCCCAGCAACCAGTGTTCCTATTCCAATGATAAATAACAATGCTCCAGATATTAATCCAGCGAAAGGGGCGACGCTTAGCTCACCGTTACTCTCTTTAATAGGTAAGTAGCCGAAGATACCCTGAATTTCGACTTGGTCAGCACCCAAATTATATAGAGAAAGTGTATAGATTCCATCTGTCTCCGGTTTAAACGAAGTAAAAAAATCGTTTTGACCACCTACATCAAACTTGTTTTTAGTTATTATGAATCCAATGGGGCTAAATACTGTCTGTTCCACAACTGGATTATCAGCGCTATTATTGGCCTCAACATGTAATGCTACCGAAACTGGTCGCTCTAAATCAGTTATTTCTAGAGTGCGATTCACAGACCCAGAAGGTTCGACCAAAACATTTGAGAGGATGATATTCTCGTTTAGAATAACGCTCGCAATGCCTACGCCATATGCCGCTGTTATGATTATTCCTATAACAACTAGAGCAAGGCCTACCAGCAATACTATGTATCCTCTCTTCAACATTCGTGTAGAAAACACCCGTACTTCATTAATATCTGTTGTTTTTTCGAATAGGTAGGCGGTAAGACCTTTGTTTCAGTGCTAGTGCGCATAAAAATGCAGCGTTATCTGCCAACAAGTTAGTTAGTGGCGGAAATGCTTTAAATGAAATTAAATCAATTGAGAAGCAATTACCAAAACACAGCTAAAAGTCAACTTCCCCCCCCCTCAGACAAATAAGAAATCTGTTATGTCACAGTTATCCCAATTCATGAATTCTTTCTGAATGCTGTTCTAAACCTTCAAAATACTACACCATATCACTAGAATCATGGTAGTTTGAACACAAAAAAGAAATTTCACCATGGATATATTCCGAAATAACCTTCCGCGCTTGGGCTTTAGGTAGGTTCTTATGAATGGATGAAAACATGACCTATGACCGCTTGAAGTGCATAATAGGTAAGTGCAATTGCTAGAAAGCAAAATAGTGAGAAAAAATCTGGACGTTAATGATGTACGATTATTATGGCAATTACCTCAATATAACTTATGACAAACTATTTGTAAATACGATCATACACATGATATCTATTCGTAAATTTGATAGACAAATAACAGAAAAGAAGACCACTGCAAAATATGTGCCAACAATTTTCATCTGCTTAATTTTAGTTGTGGGCCTAATGGCTACCCCTAGCTTGTTGGTTGGAGGGATTTCTTCTGTGTTTGCTGCCGATAAGGAATTTGACGTAGATGTTGATATTGATGAAGATCCGATCAAGCGTGGTGACACTCAGGACATAACCGTTACTGTAAGAAATGATGATACTGATAAGAGAGTCTCAGATGCAGACGTTAAATTAACAGTATATCCACCTGATAGCGATTCGACAAGTGCAAAAGATGGAACTGATAATGACGGAGAAGCTAAATTTAAAGTAAAGATTAACGATGATGCCGAAACTGGAGAATATGATGTCAAAGTCAGAGTCTCAAAGAATGGGTATGATACGAAAACCGTAAGCACCTCCTTTGATGTAATTAAGAAACACCACGACAACGACGATGGCGGTGACCACAACAATAATGATGATGGAAACGACTCATCTTCTGCTGCAGCATCAGCAGCATCAGGGTCTGCAGCCTCTTCCGCTTCAAGTGGTGGGGGTTCTTCTGCAGCTTCAGCAGCCTCCGGTAATTCTGCAGCTGCTGCTGCCGCAGCTTCAGATTCAGCGGCAGCTGCTGCCGCAGCTTCAGGAGGATCCTCAGCTGCATCATCATCATCATCATCATCATCATCATCATCATCATCATCATCATCAGCTGCCTCTGGAGGATCATCATCTTCGGCAGTAGTTGCAGTAGCTGACTAGAGTAATCAATGTGGAATCAGAAATCACTTCTGTCACCAATTTTAAATTAATAATAGTGGCTGAAGATTTCAAAATTTTTTGGATATGCGAATCATTATCTTACACATTTAAATCTGGTTGAGATAGATGGCTCTGTAGAAACCATCATTTTTTGAGATAGAGCTATGTAATAGTACAATATCATAGATCTGGTTATGCGTTTTAAAGGACGCATGGTAGATAAAGAAAACGAATGAAACGTGGTTATACCAAACTACTGTACAGTCAACGAAACAAAGAGGAAACTATAATGTCTGTCATAAAGAGGTTGTTTGGAGATTACATTACTTCAAGAATAATACTCTGCAGAATTATTATTCAGATGCATTGTATATAACGCACAAAGACTAACAAACCTTGTTATTATTGCTATGGTTTCTACAATGCGAGATAGATCTAGACTACCTATAACAGCTAACGCTTAGGAGATTTCGATACGGATAATCATTGAGCCAATCTCTTATGGGGATCAGAAGAATTGGGCCCGATCCTGTTTTCAAAGCCATTGAACTGGTACTGGCCACTACGATAGAAGCTAAAATGGTTCATGAAGAGCGTGGGTTCAAGAGCAAAATTGTCATTGTACATCACCTACCGCCTAAGAATAAATCGTGAATGGTCGTTACCAGACATTTGCCTAACTATGCCCTCGTGAATGTGGGTTACCAACGATACATATGTAATAATGTTCTATTACTTATATAATTAAAGTAAGTATACCAGATTTTACTAGAGATGTCATAATGAACAAAGCTATATTCGTTGGATTCATTACAATAGGTCTTTTGGCGGTGCTTCTTGCCACAGCTACAGTAGGATATCCTCAAGCAGTCTTCGCAGGCGGCGATGACTGTGATCATCATGATGACTGTGATGATGGAGGCGCCGCAGCAGCAGCAGCGGCATCTGGGGACAGTGCAGCAGCAGCAGCGGCATCTGGGGACAGTGCAGCAGCAGCAGCGGCATCTGGGGACAGTGCAGCAGCAGCGGCAGCAAGCAATTAATTAAGGACACATCTTAATACCAACTAACAGTCGTTCCCCTTTTTTTGTTTGATAGGAATTATTGCCCTAATCATCATAACGGTCAAATTTAGATGAGATTTGCTTTTGGCAAATAAAGGAAATTGAATTACCAGTCAAATACCAGTATAAATCCGTATGTTTTCACGTTGAATTCTTTCTTGCAATGACCAAAGTTTTTCTCTCTTTTCGGTATTCCTAATGCAAATGCCAATGGCGCATACTTTATTGCCTATTAATGGCCATAGATCAGCAATATGACAATATTTGAGGGTATTGCCGCAGTCATACTTGAAAATTGCCCCAGAGGTAGGCTGACAGGGTTCAGTCTACCGTCGATCATTCACAACACTTTTCCTGTAAAGTCGATCAGCGGTCCTCTCGAGTTAGCTGGGTTTACCGTCACGTCAGACTGTATTATATCGGAAATAGAGAACCCTCCTTCAGGAAATGGCAAAAGATAATCTGTCCTACTCACCAGACCTCCAGTCAGAGATGTACGACCTGGAATCGGTTGGTGTTATTCTCTATTATCCTCCCCAACTTTGTCAGACGTAGATCACGTTTGGCATATCTATAGCACACGCACAGACTAAAGAACAGGATGATCTCATGTTTGATGTTAAGAATATGTCAGATAATGTCAAACTCTGGTACTCCGATGAAGTAGATATATGGAAAAAAGGCAACATCTAGATGATATCTAATTTCATATCCATACTAATCCACACCCGCGCGCTGACGCTAAAAAAAATAGGATGACGTTATACTACGGGCACTGGTCTGCGGTACCTTGTCCTGTGTCACATAAGTTTTTAAGCGTTCTCGCAGATTCACTTGGATGATCTTTTCCCCCACCATCAAGATCTAGGTTACCTACACCCCCGCGAGGAGTCTCTCGATCATCGTCCCCTTGAATTGGGTCAGAAGCGTGTCCTCCCATTTTGCCAGCCTTTGCAAGATCGGAAGAAAGGTCTCCCCAATCGTTCTTGTCAGAAGCAAATGCGTTAGTTCCACTTGATGTCGTCGAAATTACTGCTGCAGCGAGTAAAGATGCGATTAGTCCCGCATATATGGTCTTTCTCATTGTAGGTTTCGATTGTGGGTGTTTTATATAAATGTATTCCAGAAGAATAGTTTATTCATTGTTAAAGGTCATTATTTGGATACTTGAGAAGGATATTCTATGTGCTGCTGCGCAGTTTCGATAATCATAACAGGAACAATCACAATAATCACGAAATAGCATACTCGGACGTATTGCAAGATATTGTGAGGTCAAAATACTGTGTCCCTCATTTTCTCATCTATCCAAGTATGAGTGATTTGAGGTGATCCATCCTTCACGTTGGTAGTACTTCATACGTTGAAGGGGCCATTCGTGAATGTCCGAACGGGAGGATTAAGGAACTCACTAATGCGGATTGAATTCTTTAGGGATTACGACTAATTTATCAAACGAGTTTGCGGTACTCTTACATATCTTTACTTATGCAACGCGAGCAACCGAACCACAGACTTGTCATCAATGAAGACGACTGACTTAATATTATTGTAGTTTACTATGAAAGTAACTATCGCCTCAAAATTATCTGAATTGAATTGTCTGGAGCAACAATTAATATTACAATAATAGTATTTGAGAAAGACTAGCTACCATACTCCATTCCGCTGTATTGCCTCAACCTCGGTTACCCCACACGTCTTAGCAGGGGGATATTTGAAGGTTCTTCACATGCGAGTCAAACAGGTTAAACAGGTCAAGGATGAGGTAAAACAGGTCAAATGGCAGGTCAAATAGGTAAAATAACCCCATCTTCAGTGTCTCGAACCCGTAGTAACATAGCTCGGCGGTCTCTAACGTAGGCTGGCAAAGGCCCCTCGGGGATTCAAGTTGGTCAGATACCTTATTTGCAGTCACTGGACTGCGGCTTGGGGAATGAATTGGTTCTTGCCAAAGCTACATGGTCAGTTTATTCCTCTTCCTTACCTCTAAGAAGACTCTTTTTTGGCATTCTAGGTGGGAACAATGGTTTGGAACTGCTTGTTTTGATCAATTGTCCGTTCCTTGGTTTGCCCGTCCCAGCCGAACTGCTGCTTATTTGAATTTGGACATCTGGTGGTTGATTCACATCCGTGTTAGCCTCAGAAACGCCAACAAACTTTTCATTTTTTGCAATAACTTCGTCAGTATGTATGCTATTATCATTCTTCGACCCTGTCGAAGCCGCTTTACCTTTAGATTGAGGTTTATAATTTTCTATTATCATTCTCGCTATGTTTTTAAAATCATCTTTTCTCACTCCTAGGCGAGTTAGTGATTTAAGCATCTCGGCAACCTCCGGAACCAGATTAAGCCTTGCCGAGGCAATATTGATCGCATTCAACAATTCTTCTAATTTAGCCTTTTGCCCGTCTATCTTCTTGGTCATGTTTATGAAATCATCATAATGCTCAAACACTTGAAAGAACCTCTGAAAGTCCGAGGCCCATTACCTTTATAGTCTCAAGCTCAGCGACCTTGAGGCTATTTTCTTGTAACAATCCCTCTTGTATACTGTTTTTATCCACAATTTCCTGGGCTTTGGTTCTTACGCTCTCAAGATATCACCCTTGGGCTGAAATTTCATCTTGCAGCCTTCTAACTCGAAAGGGATGGGGCTCACAAACACGGCCAATCTTCACTTTAAATTGGTTCATGAGCCCATAGTGTGAAACCTACTGGTGTGTGGTCAAGCAGCCATGAAGCGACTAAGCTCCAACCAAATAATAGCCGCCGTGAGTTCTTTAGAACCTTGAAGAGCAAAAATGATACTGATAAAGAACCATCTCTCGAATCAAGTAATCCTGATAGGAGGAAAGGAGAAGATTTGAAAGCACAAGGATACAGTTTGGATGAAAGCTCCTGATGTTCTGTCAGGGTTCTCTGGGTTACACGCTCATATTAAGGCCCAGCGCCTCTGGTTCCATAATGTTCGTGGGAGATGCCTTTGAGCTTGTCGGAGAGAAGGGAATGTCGACGAACCATTCATTGTAACTTACTCATTACTGGGAAAACCTGTGCAATCGTAAATAACTTTTTTGGAAAGCATATCTGGATTTAACGCTACTGGTTAGTATATTTGAAAATAAAGATCAGCTACACGAAGATCACCACGGCGCTAGCCATCGAAACAAAAGAAATTTACTCCGAGAACTCCACCTCCTCTGTTTTTAGATACAAATCCTATGTCAACCGAATGCTATGACTAAATTGAGGAAGAAATTCCATTAGCCGCCGACGATCAAGGAAATGGCAGGATTAACGGACTTATCCAAGCCTTCTTTTGATGATTAGTGCCAACATCTTTGTTAAAAGGTAATCTAATTTCTGCAATCCTCTTACCTGCTACTATTATCTTATCGTGTCTGTGGAGGAGTGACTCGCCCCGCATGTAGTGAGATCGATTTGTTGTTCTAGCCTGCCAGAATATGAAGGCGATACCGTCTCGTCGGCTTGGTTACAGATAGAAACAGAAAATAACTCTGTTTCCATACTTGTTGATCATGTTATTTTTGTAATTTGTTCTAATGTAATCCTGCTGGTGTGCATCTTATTTCTATCTCGACTACTTGGATTCTCTCCTATAGATCGATATACCACACTCTGCTAAGGAGTAACAGCAGCGTCGGCGACTATACATGGAATAGAATTGAATCCTTGCTGGTGGCTCCAATCAAGCCCCATCTTCGTAAGAATTTAATCCCTATTCTTCCCACTATATCTCTGCTTCTCTGGTAATTCTATACGAGTCAGTTTTCTTCATATTCCTCTGGAGATTCTTTCGTAGTTTCCTGTGCTGAGGAAACCTCTACACACTCAACTTCTATATTATCTTACTATTGTAAGCAAGGCGACATTGCTACCATATCCAAATGTGATAGTCTGATTGATTCCATTAAATAGAAACAGAGCTTTAATGTTATCCACAGTCACTTGTTGGCCAGTGAACGGATTGGTACCTACAAATGCCTCCCCTAACGTCGTCTTATATACGTGACCTATACCCTGAATCGGGATATTGGTAGTTGGCAGAGGTATAACTTCGTCGCTATCTCCATCAAGCCCTAGTATCCGCATTTCATCTGAATGGCTGGCTAAATCAGAAGACGAGATATTGCTCGTAGATAAATGGATAATTGCACTTCCTCCTATAAGTTTGAATGGTTCAAAAGTAGATAGAAGTCTGGTGTCATTAGCCATAATCTGTCCTCGTAGAGGTACAGTCTCTTCGCCTACTAGCAATGTATTTTGTGCCGCCTGTTGCAATACTTTAGTGTTGTATGTGGTACTAGAAAATGCTTGGGCAATAGCGTTGTTGATAGTGACATAGGTCGTGTTTCCAGTCTGATTTGCGGTAGTTTCGTTAGAGAGCGGTATGGGTTCTGCAATAGGGGTCGGTGGCTCTATCTTATCTAATTGGTCACATTCCTCTGGAATCTGTCCTTCAGTGGGGCAGGGTTCGCAGAAAGGATCTTCGTCAATGTATGTACCTGGGGGACATTCTTTTGGCATTACTGCACAAAATCCTGATTCTCCTCTTGTCTCTCCTTCAGGGCATGGACCTAATGTAGAGTCACAGTCTCCGGTAGTAGGATCTAGTGCAAAATCTCCTGTGCACAGTTTTCGATCTGGTTGAGTGGTATTTTGATCACCAGAGGAATTTGCTAAACTGTTCTGTTCTTCATCAGATTCGCGGTAAATATTAGTCTGAAAAGCAGTGGTGTTACCATCCCTACCACTATCATCATCATCACCATCAATACCATCCTCTGATCGGGGCGCTGCACCGATCTCAGTCACACCAGAATCATCAGAGGGTTTTCCAGATTCCTCTTCAGGGGGTCCGACTGTGGAGCTCTCTGGTTCGTCCATTGAATCATCGGAATCTCCATTTCCTTGCGCTAACGCATGTTGATACTGTTGTACAAATAAACCACTAGTCATATATGAATATGAAACAAATGTTGCTGAGATAACACTAAGAACAGCAACCAAAAGCAATAATGAGTATAGCATATCAATATGATTGGTGAGATATATAAAAACTTTCAGTACTATTACTATAGATCAGAAATATCACATGACTATGCTCTGAGTTGGTTTAATATTAGTCGGATTTCCTATTACAGTTGTGTTCTACCAATGACTAACTATTACGTTCCCTTACGGAGAGAGTTTATTCATACCAGGTTTTCTTCCTCCTATACTATTTACCCCGGTTGAGTATGACGATCAGTAACAACAAATAGCCGTAGTAGTATACATTACATGAGACAGTCTGACAATATGCTATGCGATTGGCAATGCCTGCACGTTCAACGAATCACTAATTATCTTCTTCATTCAGAAACGAGGCCATTGGTAATAAACCCCTTTGATCTATCCATCCGAGTCACCTCGTCTTACAGCTCAGCTACCCTAACTCTATAACTGGTGCATTGATGGCTTCAAATCGTAGACTTACCGATTCGAGGTTAGCGTTAAGTGCACCTATAACCTTCACACACATCTAACGCGATGCCATTTTATTTATCAAGGCTAACCTCCAATTGTACTGATGCATCAGATGAGTGTTACCTCTGATCTAAAAAAGATCTAAGGTAACATCCCCCGCCAGAATAGGCTGCACATGAGCCCCTCATTGGGTCACCATCTTCATCAGGAGCACCGTTTAAAAACACGTAAGCTTGCCGCCTCGCTGATTTATGAGATGGATACTTCGCCAGCCCATGCTGTAATCAATCTAAAGTAAGAGATGTATTAGTGATGTATCTTGATGACGTATCTTTGATGCAGATAAAATCATAATTAGTCTTGAAGAATAAGCTCTCTTAACACAATTCAGCACTCCCTTGTAGGGACTGACTCAAAAATTTTTCTCTCCTCTAGGTCTTCCTAATGTAAATGCCAATATTGAGGTTGACCAGTGGTCCTCCCAAGTTACCTGGGTTTACCGACACGTCAGACTCTATTATTATGGCTCGATAGATGAAGTTGACTCTAAAGCTAATGCGTTAAAGATAAGGACCGATACAAGATTAGGGTACATTGTGAACCTCTGCCAATGCAACGCTATTATCGTCTCCTTGGATCTGAGAATCAATATTCTGGCATGAAGTGCTGCTGCTTCCCTTATGTGGTGAGGTATTCACGTCGCGCAATTCATTATTTCCACAATTGCTGGCCTGAGTCGTTGCTTGACTCTTTGCATATTTCTTTGCAAATAAATCATCACTGTTCTGAATCAAATTCATGCACAGTGCAGTTACTATTATACCTACAGCTAAAACAACTTCCTTCTTCATTTGACAATCAAATCAACCATCGATTCCTTATCTACGTTTGCAGACAATGTGCAGCAGGAACTATACTATCTATTTAACTCGATACTGTTCATTAGACTATGTCACATTCATTAGTTAATAGTAATTATTACTAACTATTGATGTTCGAAAACAAAATTCTCGTAAGATGTTTCTTAAGATGAAGCATAAGGAAAGAAAAGAAAAAAAGAAAAAAAATTTCCTGTTATTTAGGTTGATGTAACTAGTTGCCTGCTGCTGCTGCTGCTGCTGCTGCATTGCCTGCTGCTGCTGCTGCTGCTGCTGCATTGCCTGCTGCTGCTGCTGCTGCTGCTGCATCGCCTGCTGCTGCTGCTGCTGCTGCTGCATCGCCTGCTGCTGCTGCTGCTGCTGCCGAACCGCCATCGTTGTTGTCATGGTCTCTTTTATCGCACTTGTCATGGTCGCGCTTGTCATGGTCTCTTTTATCGCACTTGTCATGGTCTTTATGTTTACTCTTGTGGTGGTCGTCATGGTCGTCATTATGTTTACTCTTGTGGTGGTCGTCATGGTCGTCATTATGTTTACTCTTGTGGTGGTCGTCATGGTCGTCGCCGCCGCCGGATGAAGCTGCTGCTGCTGCCGAACCGCCATCACTTGATGATGCCGCTGCCGATGAAGAACCGCCGTCACGATCATGACCGTCACGATCATGACCGTCACGATCATGACCGTCACGATCATGACCGTCACGATCATGACCGCTGGATGATGATGCCGCTGCCGATGAAGATGATCCGCCATCACCATCATCGCCGCTGGATGATGATGCCGCTGCCGATGAAGATGAAGATGATCCGCCATCACCATCATCGCCGCCTGCAAAAACTGACTGTGGAGTTACGGAAAGCCCAGGTACTAGTGCACCTATTGCTAAAATAGCCGCTAAAGTTAGTGCTAATTCTGTTTTCATGTTTCACACAGAAGAAAAGTACATAATATTTAAGGGTTAAGAACATGTGTAACATAAGATTACGTTTAATTTCTAAAAAGTTTATTAGACGCGTAAAAGGCACGAGAAAAATCAAAGATTCAGAAAATTTTTGATACCTATTATGTTGTCTTCTGCGATTCCGAACAGGGCAGAGTATAGAGTCGATTATCCTCTAGGATCCTAGGTCCAGGATGAATCTGCACTATCAGGTATGGATGAGTTCTCATAGGATTTCGAATATTTTGCCAAAGGTAAGAGCCCTTCTGAAGCAACCGTCCATTTCACTGTTATTATTTGCAAGAATAGCTGACTGCCGTTGCATTTGAATTAGGGTTATACATGGAGTAATCGCTAATCCGTCACTTGCGTCTGTACTTGTTTCGAGCGCCTTTGCGATCCATTGATTTATGTTACAAGAATAGGAGTGAAATTTCCCCCATTCCCCACGCCAATAGCCCGGTTGATGGACAGACAATGTAATTATTGTGGTGTGATGATCTCTCTTTTCCATCAATCTGCAAGGGTGGAAAAGAGATTATTGTGGTGGAACAATCTCCCTTACGGTTCTTTATGTCAATACTACTAGGTTCTTTATGTCAATACTATTTCCATCATCCCACCTGAATGATGCGATTGGTCCACCCCCTGTAACAATCTGGTCAGGAGCTCCCCTGCACTCCGCCTCTACTGCCTCATCCACCTTGATCTATGAAGTCATAGACTTTTTGCTACTGATTGTTATTATTGTCCCTACCCCAATCTTATTGATCGAATGCGCTGTTTGGTAAAGCTGATGTTGATATTGCTACCGTCGCAAGCAACATTGCTGCTACTGTAACAACCGCAATATTACGAATCTGGAACTTCATTCACACTAATTATTACATAGTTTATCAGCGTCTTGGGTGAAATCTATCTGCCAATTAAATCTTAAATATCTTCTTCAATATCTTCTAATACAAGGTTAAACATTAACGTACCACGGCAATGTACTATTCAGATCAAGCTTCACCCATCGAGGATATTTTTTGATCCTCGATCTGTGCTTAAAAGCCTGGAAATAGATGAAAGACTAGCCATGAATAAGATAAGCATCTAGGCAGCACACGAACAAGTGGATTCATAGCTTTTGGAGCGATATATGGACAGAAAAGGGATAGAAAGTGTTGGCAGAGTGATGATGATATCTCCTATGGTTGGGTACTTGAGCTTCGGGAGGAGCTACAAGGCTTTGGCTACATTGGCCTTGATAATAAGCACAGTCCACTGCTCTAATGCCACTTTTTCTTTAGGGCACAAACTGGAGCTGAAGAAAATTTGCCGCAGAAAACTGGCTGTGTCAGTTTTGTGATGATCTGAGGCCTACACTATTTTCATTACCCTGCGTCCGACCATGCTTAGTCACTATTCAAGACTATATTATTGAGAATCTAAAGTAGTTGGTTTAGCTTTACCTTGTAGTAAGTATCTGTCTTGTAGTAATATCTGTCTTGTAGTAATATCTGTCTTGTAGTAAAAGACCCTCTAGCCAATCGTTTCAACAATAACCCTAACCCTTTTTCCAACCATTGAAGCTGGAAGAATAACATGTGATGAGGTACCACATTTTCTTACAGTATATTCAAATGTCATAGAGTCAATTTTTCGATTCAGTATTGGCATATCAATCTAGGTATGAAGTAAGTCTGCAGTGATCACGCTTGTTCCTACTTTTAGTACCGGTGCTGTCACTGTTGGTAGGTCGTCCTTTACCGGTAGGGATTGAGAATATAAATTACTTCCAATCACAGTCTTTAGCTTGTCAATCCCATATCCTGTCTTAGATGATAAAGCTATGGGATCAAATAAACCCAGACCATTTGCTACATTGTCAATACGTTCAGGTAAACCTGTGACGCCATCACATTTGGTCAAGATTACGAAGACTCTAGTTTTGTCTATCTTTAGCTCATTTAAAACGCTCCAACAGCTTTCATATTTTATCTTTATGTCTTCAAGCTTTTCTGATGCATCAATTAAAAGTAGTATTAAATCAGCTGCAAGTGACTCTTCCAGAGTTGATTTAAATGCATCAATCATATAATGAGGCAGTCTGCTAATGAAGCCTATTGTATCTACAAGAAGTAAAGATGAATTCTTTTCTTGTTTATCTGCGTCATTATCATTACTAATTCTAAATGACCTTGTAGTTGTGGAGAGAGTTGTAAATAGACTGCTAGATATCTCTTTATTTTCAGATGTAAGCAAGTTGAAGAGTGTGGTTTTTCCTGAGCTAGTATAGCCTATTAATGAGACAATCGGCATTTTAGTTTTCAATCTTTGTTGTCGATAGAGCTCATGTTTTGTGTGGGCATCAGCAAGTTTCTTTTTGATAAAAGACATGCGTCTTTTTAGGTCTCGGAATTTTACATCTACTCTGTATTCTCCCATACCTCCTTTTCCAGGTCTTTCAGTACTTCCTGCCGTTAGTTTCGCTTTTTCTCTTACACGTGGCATTTCGTATTTAACCTCAGCTAGCTCTATCTGCAATTTTGATTCTGTTGTAGTAGCTCTTGCATGGAATATGTTAAGTATCAGCCTCTCCCTGTCAATTGCCTGCACACCAGTTAACTTCTCCAGGTTGTAAATCTGTTTTGGAGTTAACTGACAATCCATTACTATCTGATTTACTTTTGATTGTTTCACAAACTCTTGAATCTCTTCAGCTTTACCTGAACCAAGACCATAACGAGAGTGATTCAGATACTTTTGGGTGAAAACCTTTACAATTTGAGGTTGTAGAGCCATAGAAGGCGAAGAAGATTCTACTAAACTTCGTGCTTCTTGCAGACTAAAATTATCTGGATATGTTACAAGTATAACTTTGGGGGAATCCAAACTGCGTTCAAGACCAATCCATATAATCTAAGGTGACATATTCATTCGAGTGTTTTCTTGAGCATGTGTGTGAAGTATCAGAACTTGTAGCATTTGACTTGAATTCGTCTGTGCTTTCCTCTGGAACATATAATCCTGGAAAAACTTCACCACAGGTTTTGCACTTTAACATAAGCATTGGCATTTTTATTTATTTCAATAAGAATAGTATACTGATTGACATATAAACCTAGTGATCGTACTGGTGACAGACGATGTACAATATTTTGATCCAAGGTAGTATGCTACGTCTTTCATTACTTCCGGACTGGGATTGTCAATGATAAAAAGATGGTGCAGTTTTTTATGGAATTAATAACCATTAATAATCATGATTGTAAAAAGAAGGCATAATTCGAAGAAATGACCAGAATCGTTTCGTTTCTACCTAGTTCTACTGAAATCCTTTATGAACTTGGATTAGGAGATCAGGTAGTAGGTGTTACACATGAATGCAAATTTCCAGAAGATGCCAAGACAAAACCCAGAATTATTAACTCATCATTCAAAACTGCTAAACTAAGTAGTACCGAAATAGATCAGAAAATAGTGGAACTAGCACGAACAGGTGGAGATATTTATTTAATTGATGACAAAAAACTGAAAGAGTCTACCCCAGATCTAATTGTTGCTCAGGGTGTTTGCGAAGTCTGCGCACCATTCACAAAAGAAATAGACCGCGCCGTTTCTGTGCTAGGATATAGGCCAGATGTATTGGTACTTGATCCTCATGATCTTGATGATATTCTGGTAAGCGTAATGGACATTGCAGAACGTGTTAACAGGATAAAGGAAGGTCGCGAATTAGTAGTATCTTTACGGAAACGCATAAGTTACATAATAACAAAATCTGTAGCCAGAGCGCAAACAAATAACAAGACGCATAAACCAAAAATAATATGTATAGAATGGATTGATCCTCTGTTTAGTGCGGGCCATTGGATACCTCAGATGGTGGAGATTACTGGTGGCGTCAACGGTGTAAGTTCGCGTGGGAGTCCATCTAAACGTATATCGATGGAGGACATAACACAATTTCAACCAGATAAGATAATCCTCATGCCCTGTGGATTTGATCTTGGCAGAACATTACAAGAATCAAAGATATTGAAGAAGAATGCTGAATGGATTAGTCTGCACGCAGTTCAGGCGAATGAAGTTTATGCGGTAAACGCCACTGAATATTTTAGCAAACCTGGTCCAAGAACAGTAACTGGGTTAGAAGTATTGGCTAAAATAATCAATCCTTCTCAGTTCGCAGATCTTGTGGTACCGCATAACTCATTTGAAAGAATCACAGTTACCTAAATCTTCAATAATCACAGGATTATCTGCGAGTTAATGATTAATTGACGAAGATTGTCCTTCAGAAAATCAAAAAAATCTTTTCCATGCTATAGATTACCATTGAGACAAAAAACATAGTAATTAGATTAGCAGCAATACTGAAGTTTATCAACATAAGTAGAACCACATAATCATGAGCTGCAAGATATATAATCATGAGCTGCAAGATATATAGCTCAGATTATAATAGAGATATGAATTACAATAAACTTACAAAAGAACAAGAACAAGTTATTGTAGATAAAGCGACCGAACCCCCATTTTCAGGTGAATATGACGTTTTTTATGAAGACGGAACATTTGTATGCAGAAGATGCAATGCACCTCTATTTTCATCTAAAAGTAAATTCAATTCTGGATGTGGTTGGCCAAGCTTTGATGAAACGTTACCAAATGCAGTACGACGTGTCCCTGATCCCGATGGGGTGAGAACAGAGATAGAATGTGAGAATTGTGGTGGACATTTAGGGCATGAGTTTCTGGGCGAAGGTCTGACCGAAAAGAATACCCGTGAGTGTGTCAATTCATTGTCCATTTATTTTGTCCCAAAAAGCAAGGAGTTACCAAAGATCATAAACGAGTGAGAACAATAACACTGATTGCTAAACTGCAATGATTGCAAACGGTTTAGCTCATTAATACATATTTTTCAACTATTTGGGAACTTGTAAAAGAGCTGCTGTTTGAGTTCTACTGCTTCTGTAAATGAAGTATCATATACAGAATACAGTGGCATCTCCGGGAAGTTGCAGCAAATAAGCACTGGTATCCTTCCAGGATCCCGTTGTCCAAGGGAGTGAAGAGGGTTCCTCAACACCAGAAGCAGCTGGAGAATCAACAGAGGAATATACACAAGAAGGAACGACAACAGGGACAGCGAACCAAACTGCAAATATGATGGTGAATATATCTAACAATTACCCTTACTAGCCCATGAATTGCGTTTTCAATACTCGCCGGTCGCGGGTGTATGCGATTGCATCTTTGTCGAACATGTCACCTACATAGCCACGCCAACAAATAATTTAAATAATTCTGGCTTTGTTTCAGGGTTATGAAGTGTAACTTGATAACATTTATCCTTATTCTATCACTATCCATTTTTGGAGTATTTGCCTCTGTGTCGATACCTGTTATTAGTTTGTATGCAACAACAGAATCACCTGCAGACGAGAATGAAAGAAGTCCTAGTACTACAGATGAGAATCAAGACCCAGATACTACAGACGAGAATGTACCTGAGACTGATGAACAGTCTGACAATACATTGCCCGAGCCTCAAGATGGAGTGGAGCCTTGCCCCGTGGGACAGGTAACTAATCCACAGACAGGCGAGTGTGAAACTATACCGCCACAGCCTTGCCCCGTGGGACAGGTAACTAATCCACAGA
>Ga0315534_1000673_pt1 | contig 24023 bp, 20 predicted proteins | sample SalMarSW160240MG_FD_203094 | JGI IMG/M metagenome (GOLD analysis project Ga0315534, IMG submission 203094) | Salt marsh sediment microbial communities from the Plum Island Ecosystem LTER, Massachusetts, United States - Salt Marsh Sediment SW1602-40 ...
TCATCAGGCTTAGCCGGCAATGGGCCGGAGCAGCTCTGCTTTCGGCGGCGCCGCAGCACAAGCCCGCGAGCTTCGATAAGCGCAAACCCGTCATCATTTACGGCGCGGGGACTATCGGCGTCCAACTGTTGCGGGCGCTGAACGAGGCCGGAGGCTACAAGACCGTTGCCTTTATCGACTCCAATCCTTCTCTTGCCGGCCAGTTTGTCCACGGTGTCAAAGTGCTGAAGCCAGAGAGGATCGGCAAGGTCATCGCCGATAAGAAGGTGAAGGAGGTGTTGCTGGCCACCCCTTCGGCGCTGCGTGGCGAACGCCGGATCGCATTGAAAGTTTTGGAAGCGTTCCCGGTCGTGGTGAAAACGCTGCCCGCGCTCGAGGAAATTGCTTCCGGTCATGTCCAGGTGAGCGATCTGCGTCCAATCGACGTCGAAGACCTGCTTGGCCGCGATCCCGTGACACCCGATCTCGAGCTTCTCGACACCCATGTCCGGGACAAGGTCGTGATGATCACAGGCGCCGGCGGCTCGATCGGCGCGGAACTCACGCGGCAATTGCTCAAGCTCGGACCGAAGGCACTCGTTCTGTTCGAGCTGTCGGAGGTCGCGCTTTACGACATCTCGATGGAAATCGAGGGTCTCAAGCGGCAATTACACCAAGAGGCGGAAGGCGGCGTCCCGGCCTCTTCGACCGCCGTCGTCTCGATCTTGGGATCGGTGCTCGATCACAAACTCGTGGCGCGTACCATTAAAGAGCGTGGCGTCGAGGTGATCTATCATGCCGCCGCCTACAAGCATGTTCCCATCGTCGAAATGAATCCGTTCGCCGGCCTGCAGAACAACACGTTCGGCACGCTGGTCGTCGCCGAAGCCGCCAAAGAACTGGGCGTCGGCCGTTTCGTTCTGGTGTCGAGCGACAAGGCGGTGCGTCCGACCAATATCATGGGCGCGAGCAAGCGCCTTGCCGAACAAATCCTCCAAGCGCTCGCCGAAGAGCGTGGCACGTCCACCGTCTTCACCATGGTGCGGTTTGGCAACGTGCTCGATTCGTCCGGCTCGGTGGTCAAGTTGTTTCGCGACCAGATCAAGGCCGGGGGTCCGGTGACCGTGACTCATCCCGAAGTCATCCGATACTTCATGTCGATTCCGGAGGCGGCCCAACTCGTCATTCAAGCGGGAACGATGGCCACCGGCGGTGAAGTTTTCGTGTTGGAGATGGGCACGCCGGTCAAGATCGACGACCTTGCACGCACCATGATCCGCCTGTCCGGCCTCGATGTGCGCGACGAGACGCACCCGGACGGCGATATCGCCGTCGACTATATCGGTTTGCGGCCTGGCGAAAAGCTCTACGAGGAGCTGTTGATCGGCGAGAACACGACCGGCACAAGCCACCCACGCATCTTCAAGAACAATGAGCCGATCGTGCCATTCGACGATCTCGTCGCGATCTTGGAACGCCTTGAAGACGCGATCCAGCAGTTGGACGAGGGCGAGATGCAGAAACTGTTGCGGTCCGTCGTCGAGGGCTATGTTCCGGCAGCAAGCGGACCTCAAATTGCGGGCGAGACCGAATGGCCACCCGCCTCGCGGACGCTTCATTAGAGGGCATGACTGAACCTCAGTCCGCGTTATGGGCCGTCCTGCTAGTGGCGGGATGCGCAGGCGTCTCGGCTCTTTTGATCCTGATCCTGAGGCCTCTGCTGACGCGCTATTTTCTGGCGCATCCGAACGCGCGATCCTCGCATGAGACCCCAACCCCTCAAGGCGGGGGGCTTGCGGTCATGGCCGCGGTGTTTGCCGGTTCCGCGCTGGCGACCTTGATCGGGGCGCCGCTGCCAAAGCCAAGCCTGCTTCCCGTGCTTGGCCTCGCCGCCTGGCTCACAGTCCTCGGCGCGCTGGACGACGCCCACACGCTGTCAGTGACGTGGCGCCTGCTCGGACAGGTTCTAGCAGCCGTTATTCTTGTCTTCACCCTGCCTCAGGGCTTCCGGCTCTTCCCCGACGCGCTTCCGCTCGTTGTTGAACGTGCCCTGCTCGTGCTCGGTACCGCGTGGTTCATAAATGCGGTCAATTTCCTCGATGGGCTGGATTGGATGACAGTTGTCCAGGTCGTACCAATCACGCTCGGCATTGCCATCCTTCATGCGCTTGGTGCCGTCCCCGATACAATCGGCGTGCTTGCACTTGCGCTCCTTGGTGCCATGCTCGGTTTTGCAATTTTCAACAAACATCCGGCGCGGATTTTTCTCGGCGACGCCGGCAGCCTGCCAATCGGCCTCTGCCTCGCCTATATGTTGATCTTCGCGGCGCAAACTGATTTTGCCGCGGCGCTTCTGCTTTCGCTCTACACGCTTGCCGATTCCACGGTCACATTGTTTCGCCGCACTCTCGCCAAGGAACCGATCTTTTCCGCCCATCGCAGCCATTTCTATCAACGTGGCGCGCGGGCTGGCTTGAGCGCGCCGCAAGTGACGGCGCGGGTGCTCTTGTTGCAAGTTCTGCTGACGGTGCTAGCGGTCGCCGCGGTGCTGGCCGGGTCGCTCCTCGCCGATCTTATATGTCTCGGGGTTGGGCTTGTGGCGACCCTGTTCGTGCTTGTCGCTCTTGCCAGAGGCCGTTGAGATGAATCGGCGCGTACTCGTAACCGGCGCGTCCGGCTTTATCGGCAAGTATCTGACCCGCGCTCTCGCCGAGGCCGGATGGGACGTGCGAGCGGCGGCCCGCGATCCCTCGGCCATCCCCGGCGAACGTGGCGTCGAACGCGTGGCCATGGCCGATCTCGCACAAGGCGCCGATTGGCCGGCGCTCATCGACGGCGTCACTCACATTGTCCATCTCGCCGGCATCGCGCATGCGCCGGGCACCCTGCCCGATGCGCTTTATACCCGGATCAACGCCGACGCGGTTGGCGAGCTGGGTCAAGCCGCGTCAGGCAAGGTCGCCCGGCTCGTGTTTCTGTCGTCGGTCCGGGCGCAGGCCGGGCTGTCGGCAGAGACGCCGATCAGCGAGACCGACGCTCCCGAACCCACCGACGCCTACGGACGCACCAAGCTCGAGGGCGAACGCCTCCTTGCCGCAAGCGGGGTTCCCTTTACCGTGCTGCGTTCCGCGGTGGTCTATGGCAAAGGGGTCAAAGGGAATATCGCGGCTCTTGCCACGCTGGCGAGGACGCCTGCGCCGCTCCCTCTTGCCTCGCTCGAGAATCGCCGGTCCCTGCTCGCGCTCGACAATCTCATCACGGCGATCTCTTTCGCGCTTCAAGCCGACGAGGCGGAGAACGAGACGTTCTTGGTCGCCGATGCCGAACCGATCAGCGTCGCCGATCTTGTCGCTGCCATGCGCGAGGGCCTGGGGCGTTCCCCTCACCTCGTCAAGATGCCGCCCGGCGCGGTCAAACGCCTGATGCGGTCGTTCGGCAAGGAGGCCGATTGGGAACGGATCTCAGGCAGCTTCGTGGTCGACGTCTCAAAGCTGTTGGGGCTCGGCTGGCGCCCTGCGATCGCGACACGGGACGGTATTATCGAAATGATGCGAAGCGAAAACGGCGGCGCCGCCTAACCGGTGGCGAGCGAATCGTAAACAGCCACAGTCTGCTGCCCGATTGCCTCGGCCGAGAACCTTTCCTCGACGAGACGGCGCGCATTGGCGCCGAATTTTGCGCGCAAATCTGGATCGCTCGCGAGCTTGGCCATGGCTTCGGCCAGTTGATCGACATCACCCACCGGCACGGTCAGTGCGGTTTCGCCGGCAATGGCAATCTCGCGGCAGCCGGGTGCGTCAGTCGCGACCATCGGTCGCCCGCAAGCGGCCGCCTCGAGCAGGCTCTTCGGCAAGCCCTCGCGGCGGGAAGCAAGCACGGCAAAGTGGGCGCGTGCCCACACCTCCCTGATATCGGCGACGTGACCGAGCCATTGAATGCCGTACAGAGTTGCGAACTCGCGGAGTTGTTCGGGCGCAAGCGATCCCGGATTCTCCCGGTCGCAATCCCCGGCAAGCAAAAGATTAAGCTTCGTGCCGCTCTCGCCGAGCAGGGAGAAGGCCTTGATCACTGTCACCACGCCCTTATCGGCGAGCATGCGTCCGACATAGGCGGCGGTGACCGGCGGCGGCGGTTCGGGAAGCGGGGTGAGACGTTCGGTGTCGACGCCTGAACCGGGAACGACCACCACACTCTCCGGCCCTACGCCGAGGCCGAGAACAAATGCCCGGTCGTCCGGATTCTGGACGATGGTGCGGCTCTTCTTGCGCCTGAGAAGGCGGGAGAGCGCGAACGGGACGGCTTTTCGCGCAAACCCGCTCACGCCCGCTTCGCCAATGAACAGCGTGCCCAATCCGGTCAAGCTGTTGACCACGGACGTCGCGGAAAAACCGAGGCTTGCAACGGAGCCGAGCAGCACCGGCTTGAGGGAAATGTTGTGAAGGATGGCCGGCCGCAAGCTCCGAATGAGACGCCTGAGCGCCATGATGGCGGAGAGACTTCCCGTGAGCGACAGGCTGCCCCGGCTCCAGGACAGCGCATGGGGCACAAACCCTTCTTGTTCGATGGCGGCACGGCCGTCCTTCAGCCGGGTCGCCACGTGCACCTCGTAGCCCGCCGCTTTCGCCGCGCGGGCCATAGGCAGACGATGCGACAGAAAATACCAGTCCTCGGTGACGACGTAGAGGATGCGCCGGGCCATCGGGCAAGGCTTGTATCAGCGCTTCAGAGCTTATGGAACAGGCCGGAAGATCGGCTTTTTCCCCATTCCTGCCGTCTTTGTGCCCTTCCTATACAGCCGATTACGCGCTATTCTGCTTCGACTGACGAATAAGGCGGCTTCGGGGGACGTTATGAGACATCTCGCTTTGGTCTTGATTCTGTGCGGTTTCGCCGCCGCGGCGCCCGCGCGCGCGTTCGAGATTCAGGGCGATAAAGCAACGCTCGAGGACGGCGCCAAGTCGACCCAGTTCGCCACGCCAGTCGCCCCGCTGTTGAAGCCGGATTATTCCGACGGACACTCGCTCGCCCTGCCCTATATCGGGACGGCCGACAGCGAGTTTTCCTTTTCCGATTACGGCAACGCCATCTCGATCCCGGCACCGGGCGTCGATAAGCCAGCGCCGGCTTGGGCCTTGCCGCGCTAGATTGCTTCCCCAGACTTTCAGCTAACTTCCATTACGCCGCGACGGGCGGTGCCTTGCGTTGACGATAGCCGGGTTTGCTGGGTGCCTTGCGTCGGAGCTGGTACCGCCGGGTGAATTCGAATCACCGACCTCTTGATCCACAGTCAAGCGCTCTAACCAACTGAGCTACGGCGGCATATTCTCCGAAGTTTCGAGCCGAACCTATGCGGAGCAGGCGGCCGTTGCAAGCGGACTACCCTGGGCGCCGGACTGTATCGGGCAAACACAAAGAGGCCCGGGGGCGGGCCCCGGGCCTCTTGCGCGCGACCCCCTTTTTCGGAACCGCGGAACTGATCCCGCGGCGGTCCGCCGGGGAATCTCTCGTTACGCCTTCTTGATCGAGTCGAAGGAGCGCGACACCTGGCTCTTGATCGGCTCGGCGGTATCGGCCGCGATCTTGCTGGAGAGCGCTCTGATCTCGTTCGCTTGATTGGCGAAGACGTCAAATTGCTGGCGAACAAATGCCGATTGCAGCTCAACGATCTCGGCCAGGTTCTTGGCGCCGGCCAAGCTCTTGGCGAGATCGAAGGTGGAGTTCAGATTGCGCTGGGCAAGGTCGATAAGCTTGCGATTGAAGGCCGTCGCGCCCTGTCCGGCGGCATCGAAGGAACGCTCAAGCGCGTCGATCGCCTCTTCGAGGGCGTCCTTGCCGCGCTCATAGGCTTCGCGGCTTTGGTTCACGGTCTTCTCGGCGAGAGCGCGGACGCTCTCAGGCACAGTCGTATCGAGCTTGAAAGATTCGAATTCTTTGGCAGCTTTCTTGAGGCTGTCGCGAGCCGAGTCCACTGCGTCTTGGGGGGTATAGGTTTCACTCATAATGGGCACCTCCGGTCGGTCTTAGGTTTGGGGGGTGAGGCTTGGATCCTTCAGGGAAGAGACCTGCCGCTTATTATGCTGCACTGCAATATAATTGGTGCGCTGCGATAAAGCAAGACCATTTCGTGACCTCCCGGCCGTTTTTTCTCTCAGGAGCGACATTTCGGGTTTCGGCCTAGGCAAAGCGCGGAATTCGCCTAAATTTGGAGGGTGAGTCGGGCAAAGGACGCCAGAGGACGGGCGGACGTGGCGAATAGCGGTGGCCGATCCCAAGGCAATTGAATGAGCTCTCTCCCGTTATACAGGGACAAGCCGGACGAGCGTGGCGACGAGCCGCAAACGGATCCGGACCGCGAGGCGCTCGAGCACATTGCGCGCGCGCTCGAAAGCCGGCGGTTCCAGAGGCATGCCCAAAGCGAGCCGGGCGACGGTGCCGAAACGAATGCCGAGCTCTTCCTCACACCGGAGAACTTGGAAGCCCTGCTTGAGGGGATACCGGCTGCCATCGGCCTTCTCGTCGGCGGCACGCTTACGCATGCCAACTCCGCCTTTGCCAATGCCTTCGGTTATCCCTCGGCCGGAGAACTTCTTTCGGCCGGAGGACTCGGTGCGATCCTCGCCGACGGCGCGCTCCGTGCGCAGCAGAACGGATCGGTCGATGCTCTTACGCGCTCTAAGCGGCGCGTGAAGGTTGCCTTTACGGAAAGCGTTCTCGACGCCGAGCGGGACATCAAGCTGTTGCTATTGTTGGATCAGGCAAGTCTCGACGCATTGACGCCGGAAACGTCGTTGCCTGCCGCGGCGCGTGAGCCCGCGCCGGCAACAATTCAGACAGACTCAGGCTCCGGGCGCCTTGAATTTCTTGCCAGGGTGAGCCACGAGGTGCGCACGCCGCTCAATTCGATCATCGGCTTTGCTGAGCTGATGCTTCAGGAGCGGTTCGGACCGATCGGCAATCGGCGCTACACCGGTTATGTCGAGGACATTCATCAGAGCGGTCTTTATGCGCTTTCGCTTCTCAATGATCTCCTCGATATCTCCAAGATCGAGGCGGGCAAGTTCGAGCTCAATTTCACCGCTGTCGACGTTGCCGAGATTGTCGAGGACTGCGTCTCAAGCCTGCAGCCGCTTGCCAAACGCGCGCGCATCCTGCTCAGAACGTCGCTTGCGGCCGATCTGCCTGCCGTCGTCGCGGACCCAAGGCGGCTCAAACAAATTCTGCTCAATCTTCTCACCAACGCCATCAAGTTCACCAAGGAAGGCGGCCAGGTCATCGTGTCGGGCAGCATGGTCGCGGGCGAGCTTCGCTTGCGCGTGCACGATAACGGTGTCGGCATGACCAAGGACGAGATCGCATTCGCGATGCAGCCCTTCCATCAACTCGACACCGCGCCGCGCAAGCAGACCGGGACCGGGTTGGGCCTGCCCGTGACCAAGGCCCTGGTCGATGCCAACCGGGCGCGGCTGGTTCTGACCAGCGCCCCGGACGTCGGGACCTCGGCCGATGTGATTTTTCCGGCTGAGCGGCTGTTCGCCGCCGGTTGAGCGGACGGAGATTTTCATTTTAAGAAACCGCCTCGATTTCACCGCTGCGATAGAATTCCTGCAAGCTTTATATCGGAGATACTTACGATCTTCGTGAGGTAATACTTTCTCGAAACGCGCTCATATTGTTGCTTATATTGTTCATGAAAAATTAGAAGGTTTCTAAAGTCTTTCTAACCAAGTAATTTTGTTGACATCGCCCGAGCCTGACCCTTAAGCGAGGGAATGCGCGCCGCGCAACAGAGTTCAAGGCGCGAACCGACCAGGTCCGATACCGGGGCCTTGAACCCCGGCCATTGGAGGAAAGAATGCGATTTCTCCCGGCGCGAGCTTGTGCGCTCGCCCTTATCTCCGCCCTCGCCGTGCCGCAAGCACACGCCGCCGATTCCGGCGAGGTGAATGTCTATTCGTACCGCCAGCCTTATCTGATTGATCCCCTGTTTGAAAAATTCACCGAAGCCACCGGCATCAAGGTGAATGTGATCTTCGCCGAAAAGGGTTTGATCGAGCGCATCGAGGCCGAAGGGCGCAACAGCCCCGCCGATGTGCTGCTGACCGTCGATATCGGCAATCTCTCGCAAGCGACGGCCTCGGGCATCGCCCAGCCCATCCATTCGGCCGTGCTCAATGCCGCGATCCCGCAGGCCTATCGCGCCGAAGACGATCAATGGTTCGGGCTGACCCGCCGTGCACGCGTCGTCTACGCTTCCAAGGATCGCGTGAAGCAGAACGCCATCACCTATGAAGAGCTTGCCGATCCGAAATGGCGGGGCAAGATCTGCATCAGGTCGGGCCACCATGTCTACAACACCGCCTTGATCGCCTCGATGATCGCCCAACACGGCGAGGCGTGGACGGAGGAATGGCTGAGAGGCGTGAAAGCCAATCTTGCGCGGAAACCGGCCGGGAACGACCGCCTGCAAGTCAAGGGCGTCTATGCCGGCGAATGCGATATCGCGATCGGCAACACGTACTACATGGGCGCCATGCTCACGGACGAGAAACATCCCGAACAGAAGGCCTGGGCGGAGTCGGTCAAACTCCTGTTCCCCAACTCCGACGAGCGTGGCACGCACGTCAATGTCTCTGGCGCGATCGTCGCCAAGAACGCGCCGCATCGTGACAATGCGGTGAAGCTGCTGGAGTTCTTGGCTTCAGATCGGGGCCAGGAAATCTACGCGGAGGTCAACCACGAATATCCGGTGAAAGACGGCGTCCCTTGGTCTCCGCTGGTCAAGTCGTGGGGCGAATTCAAGCCGGACCCGATCTCGCTCGACGACATCGCTGCACGCCGCAAGACGGCAAGCGAGCTCGTCGACAAGGTCGGATTCGACGACGGACCAAGCTCATAAGGGGGCAAAGATGAGCTTACATAAGACGATAGATCGGCACGCCCCGGGTAACGCTCGGGCGTCGGTTCGCGGTTCGACGCTCACCGGCGCGGAATGGCTTGTCGGCATGGGCTTCCGCTGCTGGCTCGCAGGCTATGACACCGGCGACATCGCCTATTGGGAGAACGGCTGGAATACCTATCAACGCACGCTTGGCGCCGAGCGGGCAAGACGCGCCGTCACCGAGCTTGCGTGTTGGGTCCGGGCGGTGCGGGCCTCGGCCTCGCGCAAGATCGAATATTCTGCATTTGGCTGTCCCGGCTTCTGCGCCGATGAATGTTTGGCAATTTCGCTGATCGCGGCCTCCCAGCATCATCGTTGTCCGGCCATGCGGGCCTGCGCTTTGGCCCTGACTGGTTCGGAATTGGTCGATCCCGTGTTGGACGCCGCCAACGGCTTCGCCGACGCACTTCATGAGGCCGACCAGTGCTTGTCGCCGGAAGCGGTGGCGTCGATGACCAGGAGACCCAAGGGAGGCAATGGTCTTTCGCTCCGCTGAACTCGGCGTCGTCAAAGGCTAGGCCATGGCTCTCGCGCTGTCACCGGAGCGGCCTCCTTGGCGCCGGCGTTTGGCGCGGCTCAAGGAAAGCGGCAATCTCGGCTGGTCGGTCGCGGCGCTTCTGATCTCGCTGATCGCGCTTCTGCCGATCTTCGCCATCCTCGCGATTGCGCTCGGGCCGGGCGACAATACTTGGCCGCATCTCATCGCCAACGTGCTCCCCGGAGCGCTGCGCCGCACATTTCTGCTGATGCTCGGCGTCGGGGCCTTGACGCTTCTGATCGGCACCGGAACCGCTTGGCTCGTGACGATGTATCGTTTTCCCGGGCGCCGCTATTTTCAGTGGCTCCTGCTCCTGCCGCTCGCCATGCCAACCTACATCATCGCTTATTCGTATCTCGAGCTGCTCGACTACTCCGGAACGGTGCAAAGCACGTTGCGCGGCCTGTTCGGCTGGCACGATGCAAGAAGCTATTGGTTCCCGGACATTCGCAGTCTCGGCGGTGCCATTCTCATGATGAGTGCCGTGCTCTACCCTTATGTCTATATCACCGCCCGGGCGAGTTTTATCGCGCAGTCGGTATGCATCCTTGAGGTCAGCCGAACGCTCGGGAGGAGCTCGTCCCAGACCTTCTGGGCAGTCGGCCTGCCGCTAGCGCGGCCGGCACTCGCAGCCGGCGTTGCGCTGGCGCTCATGGAGACGCTGAACGATATCGGCGCGGTGGAGTTTCTCGGCGTCAGAACCTTGACGGTGGCCGTCTACGACACCTGGCTCGAGCGCAACAACCTCGCCGGCGCGGCGCAAATCGCCTGTGTCATGCTGCTCTTCGTTTTTGCGTTACTTGTTCTCGAACGAGTCTTGCGGGGCGAACGCCGCTTTCATCACACCACCGGCAAGTACCGCCGCCTGCCGGAAGACAGGCTCGAGGGCTGGCGAGGGACGGCGGCAGCACTCGCCTGCGCGATCCCGGTCTTGTTCGGCTTCGTGATCCCGGCATGCGCCCTTTCTTACGATGCTGCCGCGCATTTGGCAGCGGGACTGGCGCCGGCGTTTTGGCAGGCCGCCTTGAACAGCCTGTTGCTCGCCGCGGCCGCTTCCATCCTTGCGGTTATTTTTGCCGTGGTCTTGGCTTACGCACGGCGGCAGACACGCTCGATGCTGGTCCATGGAGCAAGTACCGTTCCCGCCATCAGCTATGCGGTGCCTGGCACCGTGCTTGCGATCGGCATTCTGATTCCGCTCGCGGGTTTCGACAATTTTGTCGACTCCCTCGCCCGATCCTTGTTTGGCGTTTCAACCGGACTGCTGCTGTCAGGAACGGCTTTTGCGATTGTGCTCGCTTATACGATCCGTTTCCTTGCCGCTTCGCTGGGTGCGGTTGAGGCGGGCCTAAGCAAAGTCTCGCGCAATATCGATGCCGCGGCGCGGTCGCTCGGTGCGCCGCTTAGCGAGATGCTGGTCAGAGTACATTTGCCCCTGCTCAGGCCGGCGCTGGGCGCCGCCGCCCTGATCGTGTTCGTCGATTCGATGAAGGAGCTTCCCGCGACGCTTCTGCTCAGACCCTTCAACTTCGATACGCTCGCTACACAGGTCTTCACCCTGGCATCGCTCTATCGCTACGAGGAGGCGGGGCTTTCGGCGCTCACCATCGTGCTGGCGAGTCTTGCGCCCGTTCTCCTTCTCCATGGAGTTGTGGTGGGAAGCAGGCCGGGGACCTTGATCGGCGGGGTGCCGGCGAGCCAAAGCGTCTGATTTCGCAACAAAAATCAGCCCCACTCTCGCTATCCGGGCCGGTTCAGGCTAGAAAGGCGGGGATCAAGCGAGACAGCAAGCGGTCGGCATCCCGGCGTTGGGGCCCCGCGGGGAACGGGTGGGTAGGGGAGAGCATGAAGCCTCGCCAGTTTGTTTGGAAATGGCTTCTCGTTGGCCTCATCGCGTTGTTCTTGGTTGGTCTTGCGGTCCTGCCGCGCTTTGTTGGCGATTCATTGCGCTTCGCCGATCACGTATCCGAAGCATTATCCGACTGGACCGGCGGAGAGGTGACGCTGACCGGGCCTGTGCGCGTGCAGTATTTCCCCGACGTGGCGATCAGAAGCGGCTTTGAGCTCAAAAACGCTTCACGTTTTCCCTCGGTGAAGTCAGTCTCCGCACCTGACGCGAGGATCTCGCTAAACCTTGCCGAGCTATTGTTCGGTCAAACCCGGATCGATGCCTTTCGGCTTATCAAACCCAAGATTACGCTCAAAGAGGCGCCGTCCTTGACCATGGGGCCGGAGCAGACCTTGCAGGCGCGCGTCGCAAATTTGCTGGAAGGCGCATTGCTCCGCGTTTTTCGTGTGAAGGGCGGCACCATTTACATGCCGACCGCAGCGGGTACAGAAATCATCAAGAAGATCGATGCCCGTTTCGATCTGCACGCCGGCACCGGAGCAATGTCGAGCTTCGGTACCTTCAAGCTTCGCGGTGAGGTTGTCCAATTCAATCTCGATACCGGAGCGCTGTCGAACACGGATGACGGCCTCACGGCTCCAGTGACGCTAAGCTTAACCGCCACGCCTCTGACTGCCAAACTGACCGGCGTCGCTTCTCTCAACAATGAGTTTGAGATCGACGGCGACTTGGAAGTGGAAATGACCAATGCCCGGGGCTTTCTCAAATGGGCCGGGATCGCATTGGCTGATGGAGAGGGTCTAAAAACTCTCTCGGCATCGGGTAAAGCGCACTGGAACGGCACGACAGTGATCTTCGAGGACGGCTCGTTTACGCTTGACGGTAACAGGGCAATCGGTGTCCTCGCCGTGACACCCGGACAACGGCCGCGTATCGACGGCACGCTTGCTTTCGACCGGCTTGCAATCGATCCCTATATCGGTGCCGGCGTTTCCACGGAGGAGGCGGCGGCAACCGCCGCACGCCCAAATCAGTCCATCCTCAGCTCTCTCGACACCGACCTTCGAATCTCTGCGGCGGAAGTCACCGCCCCCGAGATCACGCTGGGCCGCGGCGGGTTCACCATCAACGCCCGGCAAGGCGTTGTTGCAAGCGAAGTCGGGGAGCTTGAGTTTTGCGGCGGTTCGGCAGCGGGCAGAATCGATGCCGATCTTTCGCAACCTGTCATCACGGCCAAAGTCGAGGGCGTTCTGTCCGAAATAGCAATCGCGGAATGCGTTGCCCCGGGGCTTCCTATCCCCCTCAGCGGGGTAGGCATCTTAAAGGCCGAACTCTCTACCGAAGGACGCGACTACGATACGCTGGCGCGAGAATTGGCCGGCCCCTTCAAGATCGAAGCGCGCACGGGCACGATCCCGGTCGATTTTGCGCACTTCCTTGCGGAGGTAGATCCTGCTGAGGGCGACGGCTGGGGCAGCGACGAGGTCACCGCGTTCGAAACTCTCAACGCCGAGTGTCGCCTCGGTACCGGCCATATTTGGTGCGAGAAGTTCGACATGCAAACAGCGCACGGGTTGATTTCGGGACATGGCGACATCAATTTGGGGCAGCAAACCCTCGATTGGCGCTTCTCCATCGCCGGCGACGCGTCCGATCTGGAGACCTCGCAACCTGCCGCCGAAAAGCAGCAGGAAATTTTGATTGGCGGGGCCCTTGCGCAACCGATGATTCGCAAGGCAAACCAGCCGGTAGCGAACGGCGCGATGCCCACCAATACCACCGCAACCCACGTTCCTCCGCGCTGACCCCAGCTGAAGATGCTTTTCGACTGAGAACGCAATCGTGTCCCAGCACCGCCACCGTGACTTTTGCAGCGCCCTCGCGGCAATCGGGCGAATGGGCACCCTTGCCGCCGTCCTGGCAGCCTGCCTCGGCGCTCCGGCGCGGGCGCTCGCCGAGGGTACTCTCAATATTGCGACGTGGGGCGGCGCCTACGGCCAATCGCAGGAAATTGCCTTTTTCGCGCCATTTGCCAAGGAGACCGGCACCAGGATTGTGACCGAAAACTACGACGGAACGCTTGCCAAGATTAAGGAGATGATCGGTGGCGAGGACTCGGCCATCGATGTCATCGACGTTTCGGCAGGCGCGCTCGATGCTCTTTGCCGGGACGGTCTACTTGAACCGATCGCACCCTCCAGCCTCGGCGCGGCCCCTTCCGGACAGAGCGCGCAGGAGGATTTCTTTTCCGGCGGTCTTTCGTCTTGCGGCGTTGCCAGCGTCGCCTGGTCTACCGTGATCGTTTTCGACCGCGAGGCCTCGAGCAAGGCCTCTCCTTCGCAGATCGCCGATCTGCTCAATGCCAAACGTTTCCCCGGCAAACGGGCCCTGCCCAATAGTGCCCGTCAGACGCTCGAGCTTGCACTCCTGGCTGACGGCGTCGATCCGGCCAATGTCTATACCGAGCTTGCAACGGAGGAAGGCGCCGACCGCGCCTTCAAGGCGCTCGACAAGATCAAGGATGAAACCTACTGGTGGGATCGCGCCGACGAGCCGATGACATGGCTCTCCGAAAATAAAGTCGTGATGACTGCGGGGTATAGCGGCCGCATGTTCCGCACCTTGGTAGGCGACCGCCGGAGGTTCGGCGTGATCTGGGACGGCCAGATCTACGATCTCGACCTTTGGGCGATCCCAAAAAATGCAAAGAATAGGGACGTAGCGCTGCGCTTTATCAGTTTTGCCACTGATCCGGCTCGACTAGCAGTGCAAGCCGAATTGATCGCCTATGGCCCGATGCGAAAATCGGCGCTGCCGCTGGTCGGCAAGCACCCGGTGATCGCTGTCGAGATGACGCCGTTCCTCCCTACAGCGCCTGACAATTTTAAAAAGGCGCTGCAATTCGACGAAGCTTGGTGGAATGCGAACGGCGCGGCGCTACAAACGCGCTTCGAGACATGGCGCGGGCCCGTTGCCCCAGGTCAGGGCAAGCCGCCGATCGTCGAGGCCAAGCCACAAGAAGAAGAGCCGGTCGAGGACGACGCTAAGGCCCAGCCGTGATACTTCCGACGCTGGCGCCATAAGCGCGAACAGCACACCGCACCCGTGTCGTAGAGGACGCACGTCAAGTCTGAATTTGAGGCCGGCCGGAAGAAAAGAGTTATTGGTAACGGCTAACTCTCGTTTGCGTAGGCCGTCGCGATTGTGTCATTCTTGCCGTTGGAGAGAGTCCCGTTGACATCCCTCCTACACAGGATGCACGACCATGAATGGGTGCGCCTTGGCGAGCGGGTCGCGCTGATAGCGTCGGGGCGTTTGAGATGACAAGCACTGCCGGAGCGGGGCCGGCAGTGCGATTTTCTTAGGCCCCTGACACCCTTATCCTTTGTAACTCTATACACTATGACCGCCCGGCCATTTTGACTGGGCCATACACTTTTGCAGTTCGGCCACCGTTCGACATGCGCCGGAACACATGACACCTGAGCGATTCGACAGCTGGCTCACGGTCGACCGGAAGGGCCTTTTTTGCCGGCCGGGGGGCTTCCATATCGACCCCTATGGCGGGGCCGAACGCGCGATCGTGACCCATGGCCATTCCGATCACGCAAGGCCCGGGCATCGGCATGCGCTCGCCACGCGCGAGACGCTTGCGGTCATGAAGGCGAGGCTTGGCGCGCAAGCGCCAGTGAGCAGTCAGGAGGTTCGCTACGGCGAACGGGTCACGATCGGCGACGTCGCGGTGACGCTGTTCCCCGCCGGCCATGTCCTCGGCAGCGCCCAGGTTCTGATCGAGTGGAAAGGCGTGCGGGCCGTCGTTTCCGGCGACTACAAGCGAAGCGCCGACCCGACCTGTGCAGGCTTCGAACTCGTCCCTTGCGACCTCTTCATCACTGAGGCAACCTTCGCTCTGCCTGTATTCCAGCACGGCGACGCCGGCGAGGAGACTGCAAAGCTCCTGAAGTCTCACCGTCAGTTTCCCGACCGCGCTCATGTGGTCGGCGCCTATGGGCTTGGCAAAAGCCAGCGCCTGATCGCGCTCTTGCGTGAGGCGGGCTATGACCGGCCGATCTACCTTCATGGTGCGCTTGCCGAATGCTGCGCTCTCTATGAGTCCTTCGGCGTGCGTCTTGGCGATCTCAAGCCGGCAACCGGAGCCTCGCGCGAAGAGCTCAAGGGCCAGATCGTGCTGGCCCCGCCTTCGGCAATCGCCGACCGCTGGTCGCGCCGCCTGCCCGACCCCTTGACAGCGTTCGCCTCGGGCTGGATGCGCGTGCGGGCGCGGGCGCGCCAGCAGAACGTCGAATTGCCTCTGGTCATTTCCGACCACGCCGATTGGCGCGAGCTGACCGAGACCATTGCCGAGACCGGTGCCGAGGAGGTGTGGGTCACTCACGGGCGCGAGGAGGCGCTCCTCCATCACATTGCGACGACGGGCCGCACAGGACGGGCGCTGGCGCTGATCGGCCGCGAGGACGAGGACCAGTGAAGGCCTTCGCCGCGCTTCTCGACCGGCTGTCCTATACGCCCTCGCGCAACGACAAGCTGCGCCTGCTTGCCGATTATTTCGCGAGCACGCCCGATCCCGACCGCGGCTTGGCTCTCGCCGCGCTGACGGACGGCCTGTTCTTCAGGCTCCCCTTGCGGCGCATCCTGACCGACCTGGTGACCTCGCGCGTCGATCCCGTGCTGTTCAGCCTCTCGCGCGACTATGTCGGAGACACGGCCGAGACCGTCGCGCTGATCTGGCCAAGCGGAGAAGCGCGTGCCAAACCGCCGAAGCTCTCGGCAATCGTCGAAACGCTGCAATCTGCGCCCCCTGCCGAGATCCCGGCTCTCCTTGCCAAATGGCTCGATCGGCTCGACTCGACCGGGCGCTGGGCCCTGCTCAAGCTCATGACCGGCGCGCTGCGCGTGGGCGTTTCGGCCCGCCTTACCAAGACGGCGCTTGCCGAGTGGTCGAATGTGCCGCTCGCCGATATCGAAGAGGTGTGGCACGCGCTCCAGCCACCTTACGAGGAGCTGTTCGCGTGGCTTTCGGGCAAAGGTCCGAGGCCCGCGCTTCAGGGGCGCGCGACTTACCGGCCGCTCATGCTCTCCCATCAAATCGACGACAAGGAACTCCGGTCAATTGGGCCCGATGCGTTCATCGCCGAGTGGAAATGGGACGGCATCCGCGTGCAGGCCGCGCATCAATCAGGCGAAAGACGGCTCTTTTCCCGAACCGGAGACGATATTTCAGGGGCCTTTCCCGATGTGATCGAGTCCCTCCCCGAAGGCGTGGTCCTCGACGGCGAGTTGCTGATCCTGCGGGACGGCGCGGTCGCTCCCTTCAACGATCTGCAGCAGAGGCTGAACCGCAAAACCGTGAGCGCAGCCATGCTTAAATCGCATCCGGCCCATATCCGCCTCTACGACATGCTGTTCGAGGGGGACGAGGACCTTCGCCCCCTGCCCTTCTCAGTCCGGCGCGCGCGGCTTGAAGCCTGGCATGAAGCGCACGCCCCGCGCCGGACCGATCTTTCCAGTCTCATTGACTTTTCTTCGGTCGATGAGCTCGAGACGTTATGGTCCGGCGCCCGGGAAACCGGCATCGAGGGCCTGATGCTGAAGCGGCGCGACAGCCCCTATCTCGCCGGGCGCCCGAAAGGCCATTGGTATAAATGGAAGCGCGCGCCGCTCACCATCGACGCCGTTCTGATGTATGCGCAGAGGGGAAGCGGCAAGCGTTCGTCTTATTATTCGGACTACACCTTTGGGGCCTGGCGCGACGGCGACTCGGGGGCGCCGGAACTGGTGCCGGTGGGAAAATCCTATTTCGGCTTTACCGATGAGGAACTGAAGGAACTCGACCGCTGGATCAGGAACCACACGGTCGAGAGCTTCGGACCGGTGCGGCAAGTTGAGCCCAAGCTCGTCTTCGAAGTGGCCTTCGATTCCGTGCACCGGTCGAGCCGTCACAAATCCGGTATCGCCATGCGCTTTCCCCGCATCAGCCGCATCCGCTGGGATAAGCCTGCCGGTGAAGCGGACCGGCTGGAAACGCTTCAAGCAATGCTTCTAAACTGACCCGATGACGCGCGAGGCATCACAGAACTGGGTTGCCGATCTCACCTGGGATCAAGTTGGATCGCGACTCGCGCACGGCGCGGCGGCGATACTCCCCATAGGAGCCGGCGCCAAGGAGCACGGCTTACATATGAGAATGTCAGCCGACCAGTTTTTCGCAGAGCATTTTGCTGCTCTGCTGGCCAAGAAAATCGACGCGCTGATTTGGCCCGTTTTGACCTATGGCGCCTACCCCGCCTTCGCCGCCTATCCCGGAAGCATCAGCCTTTCCGGCGAAACTTTCCAAAGGGTCGTGACCGAGATCGCCGATGCGCTGTTAGGCTTCGGCGCGACGCGCGTCCTGATCCTCGATACCGGGATCTCCACGCTCATGCCGGTCGATGCAGCCATACGCGCCGCATCGGACCCGTCGCGCTTGCGGCATTTGAAGGTTTTCGCCGGGTCCCGTTTCGTCGAGACCGCACGCGCCATTCAACAGCAGCCTTACGGCAGCCACGCCGACGAAATTGAAACTTCATTGATGCTGGCAATCGCGCCCGAGCAGGTCGACTTGCCACGGGCGGCCGCATCGCCCGTCTCGCCTAAGGGTCCGTCGCGCGGCCCGCTATCGCTTGACGATCCGGACTCTCCAAACTATTCGCCGAGCGGCTCCTTTGGCGATCCCACGCTGGCTTCGGCCGATAAGGGTCGGAAAGTGCTCGCGGCCATCCTGGAGGACTTATTGGACATGGCGGCTTGATGCCCCAAACCGCTGACAAAGCGGCGTTGCATGCTTACATAGCCGCAAACGATCGCCAAACTTTGGAATGAGGAACGTTCGATGAGCCGATTGGCCGGGCCGGCCCTTGCCTTTGTCATACTTGTGCTTGGCAATGTGCCGGCGCAAGCGCAAGATGTGGCGATCTGCTTCGACACGGCCGACAGCGTGGTCAGCGGCGAGGCAATCGATGAGGCGGCCAAGCAGGCCGGACACGAGGCGTGCCAGCGAGCGCTCGCCGAAACCGCGAGTGTCGTGCAGAAATATCATCTTCAGGAAGCCGATTTCGATATTACCGGCGACCGCCCGAAGAGCGAGTGAGCCGGACGGCAATGGCGAAAGGCCGGGCATGACGCCCGGCCTTTCATTTGTCTGATGCCTATTGCTTCATGGCGTCGGACGTGTTCGCCGACGTCCCATCCTTCTTGAAGGCTTCCTTCTTATAGCTGTCGCCGTCTTTCATGATCTTCGTGGTCCAGCCGGTATCCCATTTGATGACCGCCGTGCCATCCTCCTCGGTCCAGGTTCCGGTCATGCCTTCCTCCCGCGACCCGGTCGCCTTGCCCTCAGGGTCCAGGTTGATTTCGAACGGCTTGCCGTCGGTGTCCTTGACCGTCCAAACGCCCACGAAATCGCTGCCGGCAAATGCGGCAAACGCCATGGCTGCGCTGACAACGAGCGCAGCCAACGTTGTGGTTCCGATATTTTTCGCTATGGACATAGAACGACTCCTTGCAATTTCCTCAGGTTGATTGATTTCCCGCCTCGCCTAACAAATTGGTCGTATTAGGCGTTATTTCAAGTCTTTACGGGCGGCGGGCACCGGTCGGCTGCACGATGATGGCGCCGTTGTCGCCGTCGATGATCTCCTCATCGGCAAGTTTGAAATTCTCCATACGGACCGTGGAATAGCGGTCGAAATAGTCGTTGAGCGGTTTTTCGATCGCCTTGTCATATTCGGGCCTGACCACATGGGTTGCCCCTTGAACCACCTTCACCACCTTGCCGTTCTTGACCACGAGTTCGCCGTTCTTGAACACAAGCTCCGGTGTCGCGAACATCGCCTCGCGGTTCGGATCGTCCCGATAAACGGTGATATCGCCGGCGGCGCCTACGCCGAGATGCCCGAGGTCCTTCAGTCCGAGACTGCGTGCCGGGCCGGCCCGGGTCAGAATCGCGATCTCGTCCAGCGTATATTCGCGGGTCAGCGATTTCAGCAACTCGGCCTGTCCTTGCGCGTCGGGATTGATCTTCTGCAACATGTCATCGCGGAAGCTCTTGTCCATCAGCAACCTGATCAGGTGCGGATAGAAATAGAACGGCGCGCCGTTGGGGTGATCGGTGGTGAGGAACATGCGCCAGGGATCATCGAACAGGAGAAACGTCTCAAGCCCAATGACCCACTGCATGGCGTTGACGAAACTTTTGTCGCGATAGCGCATCGGCACGACCCCGCAGCCGGCATCGCATTCGATGTCCATGGTCACCGGTTTCTTGGGATGCGCGCTCTTGGAGATGGCGTATTGGCGCATGCTGTCGCCCGAGGCGGTGCAAGTCTGTCCGAATAGGACCTGGCCCACGTCGATCGAGACATTAGGGGTTTTGCTCACGAGCTCGGTAAGGCGGGCGGCGCCGGACGAGAACTTCCGGTCGCCTTCGGTGCCGTAGCTCATAAATTGGGTGTGCGTCATGTGAACGCGCAGGCCTTCGGCCGCTTTGACCGTGGCGAGAGTCGTTTCGATATTTCCGGGCACGCCGAGATTGCAGCCATGAATATGGAGCGGGTGAGTCACGCCGAGCTCCTCGATGGCACGCGCCAGCGTCAAGATGATTTGGCGGGGCGTGACGTGGTAATAGACATGCTCCTCATCGAGATCGAGCTTACGCTGATTGAACTTGAAGGCGCTGATCCCGCCCGGGTTCACGACTTTGATGGCGATCGCCTGCGTGGCATGCAGCGTCCAAGCGACATAGTCCTTGATGGCCTCGAAATCCTTCTTGGCCGCGAGCTGGCGCAGGAAGTAATCGTCGGAGCCGAGCATGGCGAAGGCGCCCTTATCGACCATCGGCGTGTCGCCCATTTCCATATGCGCCTGGCGGGCATTGGCCGGGAGCATGGCCGGCTCGAAGCAGGCGGTGTAGCCCATCTCGGCGTAGCGGTAGCCGGTGATGTGGGTCGAAGGGACCGAATGGCCCGAACCTGCGCGGGTGAGTTCGGTGCAGGTCACCGGATCGCCCTTATGGTCTTCAGGCAGAAGCATGCGGGCAATGTTCATCTTGCCGCCGCCGATATGAGTGTGAGGGTCGATCGCGCCGGCCATGACGACCCGGCCTTTAATGTCGTAGGTCGCATCAGGCCGGGCGTCGGGCTTAGGGGCGACGATCTTGCCGTCCTCGACATAGAGGTCGCGCACCTCGCCGCTCACGCGATTAGCGGGATCGTAAACCCTGCCGCCGGTCAACTTGATGAGCATCGTGTTTCAGCTCCCCCGCTATATCGCGGCCTGGATGGCCGAAAGCATTTCGGCGGTGGACGGAAGCTCGGCCCGGCCGAGGTCCTTCAGCGGCAACGTCACCACGGTATCAACACGGACGAGACGTCCGGCATGGTCGAGGCCGGGCGTGCCGACCGGAATAAGCACCGCAGGAGGTTTCTGAAGCGCAAGACCGGGCGTGCCGAGCACGATGGCGGGAATCTTGGTTGGCGGCGGCCCGAGACTCGGTGAAATCGAAGCGGTCCACACCAGAACATCGCCCTCGCCATCTTTCAGCATGCGACCGATGTCCCACCGGTAAGGGTCATAGTCAGGCGCGCCGCACGCATAGCTCACCCGCAACGGATACCCGCTGATCCATGTGCATACGGCGGCCGCCGTGGTAGCGCCTTCGCCGCCGCCGAGGGCCAGACCGGCAAAACGGGTCTCCTGATTGAGATCCTTCACCAAGCCGGTGAACTGCTCGATGGCAAGCTCGGCATGGGCAGATTTGAGTGCGGCCGGTGCCCACACCACGACACCATATTTCGCTTGTCGGCAGCGCTCTGCCAGCGCATCGATCTCGGCAAGCGACACACCGCCGCGTTTTAAGCAGGGCCACCAAATGGCCCGCCTCTTCATCCTTGCATCCGATCGTGACGATGTCGCCGATCTTCGCACCTTCAGCGCCTGAGCGGTCAAGCCCTTTGCCGATGAACACGATTGTGCGCTTCTTTGCCGTTACGCCGAACATCGAGTCCGGCGGCCCCGCGATCCGTTCGAAGAAACGGGGATGAATGCGCTCGATGTCGCTACCGGCGATGATGATGAGATCGGCGCGGTTACGCGTCTCGGTCAAGGTGGTCGTCGTCCAACCCGTCGTCTGTAAGATCTTGAGGTTGCGGTAGAGTGCATCGCTCGAAGCATGGTCGACGATACCGCTTGAGCGCTCGGCGAGCGCCAGCACCGCGCGCATGCCTTCAACATCGGTGGCAAGTCCGCCAAACAAAGGAAGCTTGGCGTCACCGATCAGTTTCGCCGCAGCCGCAATCGCCGTGGAAAGATCAGCGTCCTTGCCGTTCACGCGAGGATTGGCGCGAGGCAATTTGCGTTGGAAGCCGGCGATTGATTCGCTTGAACCGTTCTCGACCACCTTGACGCCGGCCTCGCTCCGCTCAACCACGAGATCGTCGGCGAGCGTGCCGCAAAACGGGTTCACTACGTTCTTGAACACTCTGGGGTTTGCGCGCTCAGGTCTAGGCTGGCGCGGGCTTGAATTCGACATGCTGGCGGTTTCTCCCCGGAAGGCGGGCAAAGAAAGCATGGGACGGGCGGCAATACAACTCGCGAGGAACGCGGTCTCTGGCCATTTTCGGGATTTTTATGTCAGTTCGCGCGCGACTGGCTGATAATGCCGATGTAGTCCCTCGCCCATTGTGAATAGGGCACGCAGGCGTCTTGTTGCTCGCATTTCGCCGTGGGCGTTCGCCAGAACCAAATCTTATCGAAATTGTCGAAACCGTTGGTGGCGCAGCCGGTCTCCCCCAGAAGGTCATTGCCCTTGCAGGCCGCCGGGACGGCGGGGACCGAACCGAACCAGGACGCGAGATCGCCCTGCAGCTTGGGCTGCAAGGAATGCTCGAGCCACAGATAGGCGCAGTTCGGATGCGCGGCGTCCACATGCAACATGGTGGTATCGGCCCAGCCTGTGGCGCCTTCGGACGGGATAGTTGTACCGATCGGCTTCTTCTCGGCCGTCAAGAGATTGACCTGGAACGGCCAAGATGAGGACGCGGCCACCTTCTTGTTCCTGAAGTCGTCGACTTGGACCTTGGCATTGTGCCAATAGCGGCTGACCAGCTTGCTCTGCGCCCGAAGCAGGTCGATGACCGCTGCGTATTGCTCGGCGTTCAGTTCGTATGGATTTTCGATCCCGAGCTCGGGTTTCGCTTTCATGAGATAGAGCGCGGCGTCGGCAATGTAGATCGGACCGTCATAGGCCTGGACACGCCCCTTATTGCTCTTGCCGTCGGGAAGGGTCTGTTCTTCGAACACAACCGACCAACTGGTCGGTGCCTCTTTGAAAATGTCGGTATTGTAAGCGAGGACGTTAGGCCCCCACTGGTAAGGAACGCCGTAATGAACACCGTCGACGGTGTGCCACGGTGCACTCCGGAGCCGCTCGTCAACGGTGTCCCAGCTTGGAATGAGATCGATATTGATCGGCTGGACCTTCTTGCCGGCGATCAAGCGCAACGACGCATCGCCAGAGGCGGTGACAAGGTCGAACCGGCCCTGAGTCATCAACGTGACCATCGCGTCCGAGGTCGCCGCGGTCTGAACATTGACCTTGCAGCCCGTCTCGTTCTCGAAGCCGGTGACCCAGTCATAGGCCTTGTCGGACTCACCGCGTTCGATATAGCCGGGCCACGCAATGATATCGAGCTCGCCCTCCCCCTCGCCGACAGTGGTGAGCATCCGGGCGAGAGCGGCGTTCGAAAATGCAAGAATGAGGAGCGCGGCGGCTACGATGCTCGGCGTTGGCTTCATGCCATCGGCTCCCCCAAACGACATGGCGCAACCGCAAAAAAGGCGGGTTCCCCAAATCCTCTAACAAGGGCGGATGTTAATCGAGGACAGCACGGGGTGCCACAAGGAAAGCCGTGAACGCGGGAGCTCGCGGCGGCGCGATCCCCATGCGATCATTTGCGCGAGGGCAGCAAGCACGACGCGGGCAGCGACCGATGGATCACATCCCTCAGCGCGAAGCTCGATTTCAGCCGGCTCACGCCTGGAAGCCGCGAAAGCTGTTCTTTATGGATGCGTTCGAAATCGGCAATGTCACGCGCCATGATGGTGACGAGGTAGTCGTCCTCGCCTGACATCAGGTGACATGAGACGACCGAGGGCGCCTTGACCACGGCCTGTTCGAACGCCCTGAGCAAATCTTCGTTCTGGCTGGTCAGACCGATCTGCACGAACACGGTGATGTTCAGGCCCAAGGCCTGGCGGCTGACGCGGGCCTGATAACCCTCGATCACGCCCTTTTCCTCAAGGGCGCGGATGCGCCTGGCAATCGCTGTCGGGGACAAGGGAATGCGCTCGGCAAGCTCGACCTGGCTCAAACGCGCGTCTTCAAGCAAGGCGCCGACGATTGCGCGATCCAGCGCATCTAGGTCTAGTTCCGTCATTTTTCAGCTAAAAAACACGTTTTATAGCAGTAATCGTGCATAATCTTACCGTTCTGCACGACAAAACGCCAACAATCTTTTCCCGATTTCTGCCATGCTTGGCACCCTGAAAGGCCCCCTTTTTTTTGCGGAGGAGCTCAAATGCGGATCGGCGTTCCGACCGAGATCAAATGCGATGAGTTCCGGGTCGGGCTTGTGCCTGGCTCCGTTCGCGAACTCGTCGCGCGC
>Ga0315534_1000674_pt1 | contig 24013 bp, 19 predicted proteins | sample SalMarSW160240MG_FD_203094 | JGI IMG/M metagenome (GOLD analysis project Ga0315534, IMG submission 203094) | Salt marsh sediment microbial communities from the Plum Island Ecosystem LTER, Massachusetts, United States - Salt Marsh Sediment SW1602-40 ...
CTTTTTCCTGTCGATCTACGACGATTGGGGACGACGCAAGAAGCAGTACTTTGAGTCGCTCGGCTTACGGACTCACGTCTTGCGCGAGGTAACACCGGCAGAAAAAGGGATCAGCGGCACGGAAGTGCGACGGCGCATGCGAGATGGAAAAACCTGGCATCACCTGGTTCCGTCCTCCGTCGCCGCCCTGTTAGAAAAATGGAACTTCGCGCAAAGGTTGCGCGATATCAAGCGAGATGCCAACGCACCGTGATGCTGACGGCGCCGTGGGCGATGACCCGGCCCCAGTCAAGGAAACCGCGATCACTTTGTCGTCAATGAATGGCCGGCTCCGCGCCAGGCGTATAGCCCACCAGGGTGTCGATGCACGTTGGTGTACCCCAACTCTCGAGCGAAAAACGCTGCGTTGTGACTCCGAGCGCATGTGACAAATCCGCAATAGGTGACAATTTTTCGATTCTTGTCTTCGCCCAAGAGCGCCTCGTAGTCCGATTTTCGACGTCCACCCATCGCGTCGTCGTTCCACGCATCGACCGCGTCCTTGGGAAACTCGAAGTTCACCGCATCCGGAAGGTGTCCCTTCTCGAAGCTGGCGGCTGGCATGGCGTCCACCAGCAAAAACTCCTCGCCACTGCCGAGTAGTGCCTTCAATTTGGGTGTGGCGATCAGTTGATAGCCGCCGTCGGTCGTCTCCCTCGCCAGTTTGATGGCCGCTTCTTCGGTTTGCAGCTCTTGCTGAAACTGGTTGGTGCCACACCCGGAGACGGCAATCGCGGCAAGCAACATGCAGCGAGCGCCGAAAGACAGTCCGCGCGTGTTCAGGGTGTCGGCCTTGACCGGCGAGGAAATTTCACAAGCGCGCCACGCGGGGCGAGCGTTGAAGTGCGACATCTCTTTCCACTCCAAATTACGATACCGGCCCACAACAAGAGGCCAAAATCAATGAACAGCTGAGTCTTTAAAGTCACTTGATAGCCGGGGCCGAAGCAGCCGCAATCGATGTCGAGCCCCAACTTGACTCCGTAGACCAGCACGGCGAGGAAGATAACGATCAATACCAGCAGGCAGCACAGGCTGCCGCGGAGATTGACGGCCAGCGCCAATCCCGCCAGCAGTTCACACCAAGACACGGTCCAGGCCGCCGGCACGACCAGCGTGTCGTACACCAGGCCAAAGTTGGCCAGCCGAGCCGCGAACTCCGCGATATCGGTCAGCTTGGCCAATCCGGCCAGCACAAAAACAAGGGCGAGGCCCAATCGCGTAGAGTGATGAAGTATGCAAACGAAGGAAGACTTGCTCACGAATCCAGGTTAGCCCGTCGCGCAACGCGTTTCAACCGGTAATCTTGCACGTTGTCGGTCTGGCCGGTGACGATAGCCAGATCACGGCAACTTCTTCTGATCAACCCGAGAGCGCTATCTGCACCGGAGCGGACGGCAAGGAAGGGTGCCCGAATCTTGGACGCGAACTGCACGATCAGCGGCGATTCCAGTCGACGTTTTCACCACCAGAGATTGTCAGCAGTGACTTGAACAATCTGGCGTTGACATCCACGAGGATTGCCTGGACATGACCGTCGCAAAATCCAGCCAGAAAGATTTCTGGATGCGGGCCGCCCAGACCTTTCATCGCGTCGCCTTCGTCCAACTCCCAGTCGTCGGGCCGGGTCCAAACCGCTGCCCGATCATCATTGACCTGCAAAACCGCGATGGAATTGGAAGTTCCATCACGTATGTCGCGTATTCTTCGACCCTCGTTTGAGCCGTCAAAGAACATCCCTTCGCCCTTGACGCCCAAGAAGTGCGTCCGACCCTGGTCGACACCCAGGGCGCTGCTGGGGTCCGAGTAAACGGCGGGCATCTGGGGGATCAGCGACTGGTTGTGCTCGCTGTTCCACGGCTCTTCCAGATGAAACTGCTCATACAACGCCTCCTCTCCCAAATACGGCAGAATATGCACTCGCCAACTCAATAGCGGTTTGCCGTCTTGGCTGTAATTGGCGTGGTTGGGGAAAGACTTCTTGTCGTTTTCGTACATGAGAATGGCGAGCATGATTTGCTTCATACTGTTCATGGCCGCCGTCCGACGCGCCGCCTCGCGCGCTGCCTGTATGGCCGGCAGAAGCAGTGCTACAAGCACGCCGGTCACCGCCACGTACGTCAGTTGATTCTGGCCATTTTGGGAAAGATCAAGCTGTGCCAGTTTGAACGTGGTGCCCTCGCGGGGCACATTGAATTGGAGAATCGCCTTCCCTATTTCATCTTGTATTCGCTGTATATAACGACCCATCGCCTGTTCGACGGGGTCCTCCGAGGCCAGCATCCGCTGCGTCTCTGTGTCCTCCTCCGTGGCCGTGACGAACAGCGCCTGCACGACATGCTTCATCTCTTCCAGGATTGTCTCGACCCGCTCGGCGTCCGCCTCGCTGTTGGCCGTGACCATCAGCTCTGTAAGTGACGAATTTGAGATGTTGATGGTCAGTTCCACGGATTTCAACAGGCTGGGAATCTCCAGCAAAGGTCGCGCCTCCTCGGGAAAGTCAGGCGGCACCTGCGACAGTGCCATTTCGATGATTGGTCGTGCCGCTTCCAGGTCGAGAAATGCGTAGAGATCGTCGCCGGCAGCGGCGGTCCCGATTCGGACCGCAATGGGACTCTCATCTCCTGTTCTGGACAACAATGGCTCCAGCACGTGTTGGGGCGCCGCCAGCAGGGACTTGTTGTCGGGTCGCAGAAAGCTCGGCAGCATCGGGTGTTGACTTTTCAGATATTTCTGTTCGTTGAGCCTGCTGGGCGTTGTGTGTTGGGTCAGTCGCCCCGTTTTGAGTTCGCAGGCGTTGGAAAACCGTGCATGCACTGCGTAAGCGGGCGGACCCTGCAGCGGCGGCCTGACGGAAATGACGAGTTCTTCCGTCTCCAGCGGGTCGATGCCGGTTTCTTTGATCCCGGCCGCCTGAATCACCTCCAAGGGCATCAAGCGCATCCGGTCGGCAGCAAACACCTGTTTCGGTCGCAGAACCAACACCGCGGCGGCGTCCGGCACAATGTATTCCAAAGGGCTATCCGATTGCGCTGCGCAAAGCGATGGCGTCGTCCCCACCGGCCCCGCGGCCAATAGCACCGTCAGCAATACGCAGAGCAGTCGGTGGGACGCGCTGCGGGACGTCAGTGGAGCAGGCATGACGATCTCCCATAGGAATGATGAAATCGCGATCACGGAGACGACCACCGCCCGTTAATCATGGGCACACGTTGCCATCGTTGCTTCATAAGGTACTGATGTTGGCCTGACTCCGTCAACAAATCGCACGGAATCGCCTGAATGGATGGCCATCGGATGAACCGGCGCCCCTTGGATGGACTCAGAATAGCGCGTGCGACACGGTGGACTCGCGCGGCGATATCGCGGCCGAGAGAGTGCTCGGTCACCTGGTTAGTCTCATTCTGAGAAACGGGTGAATTTCGCTCGATTTCCCGGCACCATTACTGCGATACGGAGCGACTGATCGACGGCGGCGCCTGGCACTCTTCAAACAAAGGAGATCGCCCCTGTTTCGTGATTTCGGGAATAGGCGATTCCGGGCGCTTTTTGATTGCGGCATCGCTGCCCATAATTAGAGAGTGAGGCCAACGCATTCAGACGCGTGCAATTATGCTGTTACGGTACTTCGTTGTTGACGCTGAAGATCAGTTTCAGTTTGCCGGGCGCAAAGCCGTTGAGAATGTCTGGCGCGGCAAGAATTCGGCAGCCTCTCTCGGCTATCCGACCGGCGAGCAGCTGCGCATCGTCAGCGTCTTGTGCGATGAAGAGCGTCTCGCGCCCAAAGTAATCTTCTTTCTCCGCACGGAGCTGGAAGGCGGACGGATCACGGACAAGTCGCGGTTCGACGCCTATGAAGCGATGACGAAGCACCACCGGCGCCGTTACGACAGTGAAGCCGCCCAACGTCAGTTGGCCGGTTGGCCGCAGGACTGGCAACGCCAGCTGGCGGTGGCCCTGGACGCCCCGGCCGTGGAACTACGCCGAATCGGCGTTGGCGGGCCGTTGTTGATGGCGGATCTGTGGGGATATTCGATCGACCGAATCCTCGACTATTTTGAGCGAGCTGCTGACAGGTAGTTGGACAGCGCGATTTGGCGAGAGGGATGCGCGAAATCTGAACCTCTTCGCCAGCGACACAATCGGCTCCTGTTAATGACTCGCTCAGGCGTGCGGTGCCGCACCGCGACAAGGCAAACATTGGCCACTTCGAAAGCTGGAGACGTACTGATGCGCGAAAAGTCGCTGCGCCCGTGGATGGCATGCTTACTTGGTGGATTCGTCGGTCTGGCCGCCACGGTGTCGCCGGCCGCCGCCGAGCTGATCAACGATCCGTACGTGCTCAATTTCGCGGACGGGGCAGGGTCTGTCGCGGTGGATCTACCCGCGAACACCGACGTTCCCGTGGTTTTCGATCTGTCGTACGGATCGTGGCGTATCGCATTTGTGGATCAAGAATTGGAAGTCGTCTTGACAATCGATCCGATGACGGCGACCGGGCAATTGCAGCCGGCCGTCGGCGCGGGCGGATTGGACTGGACTCCGCTGCCTGGTGTTATTACAGGCTTCGTGCGCGATCCAGAAAGTTTTCCCTTCCTATTCGATCTCACCGTCATCGGGCTACCCGGCAGCGTCTCTGCGTCGAGCACCTCCACGGCTTCGCTCGCTAATATTGGTGACGTGCCATCAACGGTTACGTGGCGCTGGGCCATCGAAGCGGATCACGTGCCCGAGCCCGGCACGCTCGTCACGGCTCTGGTTGGCGTGCTCGGATTGGCTATCTACCGCCTGCGGCAACGCAGGGCGTCCTGCCGATGATTGAAACGTCGGTTCGAAGGAGGTGCACGAGTGTGAAATGACTACAGAGCCGTGCTCGCGAATCAGTCACGCTTTTCTGTCGCGCGGTGGCCGCGCGGAGCGAGTCCAAAGTCCTTCAGTTGCACAAAGTCGCCGTCGTCGTCGATACCGTTGTGCATGACCGAATAGATGATCCAGCCCTCGTCGACGTGTTTCCGTCGGAGCGGCTCACCGGAGAATGGATCGATCGTCGCCCGTCCGGGCAGCGACAAATCGCTCAGATCGCGCGCGTCATGGCCGTTCTGCTCGGCGTATTGCCGCATCGCGTTGAAGACGCGCAACGCACGTACGACTGTCAGATTCCGTGCGTTTGCATCATAGATAGACTGGATGGCTGGCATAATCATTTGTGCCATGGTGCCGGAGTTTTCTCTTTCCGGGGCCGATAGGGTGTCCCCAACTTGTTCGTGTGCTTCTAACCAGGGGCGGGCAGTCAGCGGGAGCAGCACGTCGTAGTAGTCCAAGACGAGAATCCAGTCTCTCTTGATCGGCCAGGCAAGCAACTTATTGAGAACCGGGTTTGCCCGGCCGAGCAAGGAGTCGAAGGCACTGATGCCAAAGGCCCGTTCGGTTTTCAGTGCTCGGACAAGTCGATGGGGATCGTCATGCCGGGCGAGTTCGCTGTCCAGCGCGGCGTGCTGCTCCGTAGTGATCGTCCCTGCGGCGAGGGTATCGTAGAGCGTCGTCGAAGCGATGCCGCGGGCCGCCGCAGCCACTAGAAACGCTATGACCGTTGGCTCGGACTCGTGTAAGCGTACCAGGCGTAGCAACCGAATGCCGCGTTCGGCGGCTTCCTTTGATTGGCCGTCGATAGTGAGTATCCACGCTTTCCACTGAACGAATCGAGCCACGGAACGAATGCGTGTCATCGCCGGCAGTATCTCTTCCAGGAATTCCGCGTGGCCCAGCGAAAAGTCCAAGCGAGAGGCATATTTTTGGCAAGCCGACGCCTCGGCCAGACCGGAATCGATTTCGGGATATTTTTCCAGAATGGCTCGAACGGCTGCGATCTGTTCGGATGTGGCTGGCTCGCCACGGATCTGGGATTGGAAATACGCCTTGCCCGGCGCCGACTCTCCGAATTGGCCGCAGTCCTTATCGAATGCATCGAGCGACGCCTCGATGCGATCCAGGTAGACGGCCGCGTTTTCGGCATCGGCGATCGGTTCCGGAGCCAGGTCGCGGATCGACGCCGGATCGCCGTCCGCCCGCACCGCGGCGATCTTTTTTTGAAGCCGACGCTCCGTGAACCATGCCATGGACGCGTTGGCGATCAGCCCCAGCGCCACGACGATGGACAGCCCTATTGCCAGTCGCTTCCAACCTCGCTTTGTCGGCCAGCATCGCATGGCGACTATCCCCGATTGCTGCCCGCGGTTGTGTGCGCTGAGGCCCGATTGACGGCCGCTTCGACGGACAATGCATCTTCGCGGCTGAGTTCCCATCCGCTCAGAGCTGCCAGCCGCAGCGCGAATTTCCTTCCCGTATGCACGTCCGTGGCCTCTGCAACAGTTGCGGCTAATTTCACGACCGATTCTCGTGACGGGCCTCTTGCGGTCCTTTGACTTTCGGTGGCAGCCTTGTCGTGCCACCATCCGACAGCCATGTTAAATGCTATTCCGAACACCAACAAAGCCGCGGCGGTATGAGCCAGCCGACGCTCCCACCGCGTTGTCCGCAGCTCGCGACGTACGTCGGATAATACGGAACTGCGAAGCCCGGCGGGCGCGTCTGTCACTGGACAATTCGCCAATTGCCGTTCGATAGCTCTCAGAGGTCGGTCATTCATCCTGTCACCGTAGCTGCCGCGCAAGCCAGCCGCGCAGCTTGTGCAGTGCTCGCCGATATCGTGTAGCCACGGTTCCCTGTGGCATCTTGATCAGGTACGCGATTTCACGAAACGTCAGATCTCCATAGATCTTAAGGTCCACCAATTCACGGTCGGCGGGGTCCAGCCGCTTCAGTGCCGCGGCAACCGTCTCTGCGTCATCAACTGCCATCGCGTGATCGGCGACCGAGGGCAATTCTTTTTCTCGCAATGATCGGCCGCTTTCTCGTCTCCGTGCTCTTGCCAAACGATTCGGTTCGTTCATCGGGTTTCCATGACAAGGACCCGTCCCGAACCTGCTCTTATTCAGAAATCGGAGAAAAGCTCGCGAGTTGAAACGGGGTGGCCGGACCGTCGCGTCCCTCGGCGAGCCGGTGGTGTCTCGGCACGCCGACGTGAATCTACGGACGACCGGGCGACTTGGCAGCACGGCCGGTTCTGCCCGGAAAACCGGAGGCTGCCATCGCAACGGCATACGCCAGAGAACTATCGGTACTTTCGAACGCCGATTCTATTGGCGTCCAGGGTGCAAGCCGTCAAGCCATCCGCCCCTTCAGGACCCAGGCGATTCCGAGCACGCCCATCACCGCCAGCAGTAGCGTTGCCGGTTCTGGTATCTGCTGGTTGTTTCCCGGTATCAAGATGTCAACGAATCCAGCGATATCGTCGAAATCCTGGTCTCCATCTTCGTCGATGTCGCCTCTGGACACCGCTGGTACACCGAACGAAGACTGATACCCGTCAGGATCGCTCAGTCCCAGGACAAAAGGTCCGATGTCGTCAAAGTCCACATCGCCGTCGGAATCCATGTCGCCGGGCAGCGGCAGGACAAGGCGGATCGTGCGGTCGAACAGCATCAGGCCGTCGGCCGTAAGAGAACCAAACGAGCCAAGACCCACGAACGTGCCCACACGCTGGGAAGGCGCGGCCGACAGGTCCGACAAGAGATCGCCTTCCAGTACCACGGCAACGGGCGCGAAACGGATTCCGAAGATCGGGCTGAAGTAGCTGGCCACTCCGGTGGCTCCCGGAGCCAGCGATGCCGGTATGTTCAGTGGAATAAAATCGTCCAATGTGGCATGCAGGATGACTTCCCGTTCCGCGACGAACACATCCACAGCTCCCTCCGGCATGCCGCTAAGCACGGAATCCTCGACGGTGATCGCGAACGTATTATCCTGACCCTGGGTGCTCGCACTGTCGTTGAATTTAATATCGTCGGCCAGACCGGGCTCCATGCTCAGTATCGGGACAGCCGCACTGAATAGCGTACTGCCATCCCCACCAAAACTGGCGAGAATATTTCCAGAAAAGACCGTTGCGGAGATGACGACGGCGTCAAAGTCGGTGGGATCTATGCCCGTCGCGTTGTCGTCAACAGCGGTTACATTCGTCACTTGGGGCATATTGGCAATGTGCTGAATCATGTCCGTGTCGGCTGCCGCAAAATCAGGGTTGGCGCCGTCTCCCATCTCATCTCCGTCGAGGTCACCGAGAAACAAGACCTCGCGAGCCTGCAGGGACGTCATGCTTAGCAGTGCCAGACAAACCGCAGCCTGCATGCAGCCTTTATGCATGGAATTCATAAATCCTTCCTCCGGACGCCAAATAAAGCCGCTGCCAGACAGGCCATTGCGCCGAGGGCCATTCCGGACGGTTCCGGCACGCGAATAAAGGTCACGGCGGTTAACGGCCCGCTGGGATCCGCCCCGGCACCTCCCGGGAAGCCGGTGACGCTGACCACGTGAGGCGTTCCGAACGTTGCCGGCTCGGTGAACAGTGCTTCAAGGTCCGCTGCTGAAGACGGAGGTACTAGAGACGGTCCGACCACGCTGTTCTGGTACCCAAGTTCAAGGGGTGTATCGAGGCGGATATCCTTGGGGCCGATGGACGTCACGACGCTGTCGATCCACGATCCAAGATCGGTTGGTGGAATGGGACCGAAGAAATCCGTCAAGTCGTTGGTTAGCTGCAGTCGAGGCGAATTGCCCCCCGTTCGGGAGAGTTTCGTGTCGGCCGCGCTCGACGAATCGGCATCCAGAAACAACGTCTTGGTGCGCCCGGCGGGTGCGTACGAATGCTGCGCTTCGGGAGGTGCATTGGCGGTGTCGTCGTTGAAATCTTCGGTGGGTGATTGCATGGCATTGAAGAGAAAGTCCCAACGAAAGGGTTTGTTGAGGTCCGAGCCTATCAGCGTTGGATTTCCACCCGTCCAGATCCCTTCCACGCGAACGCGATAAATTGCCGATGCCGAAGCCTGGGCTGCCATGCAGAGCCAGGCCGCCAACGCCGTGAGCATGAGACTGCGGTTTTGAATCTTCATTAGCTCACCCCCTAAAAGGTAAATGCCCTACAAAAAAACATGAAGTTGCCGGAACAGACCGGCCGTCCAACACCCGCCTCCAACCATGCCGGCAGTGTCCGCTCCCCGACAATGTCCATCCCTGGATATCCCCGGCGCCCGAATTCTGTGTCTGGTCAAGATAAGCGCTTCCGCGGAGATTCTCAACTGGATTTATTTCGTCGTTGGTTCCAAAAGCACAAAAGCAGGCGTGCGGTTCGGCGAAGAACCGGGCGTTGGCGGACGGACGTAACGTGCTTGCCATTTTCATGTTAGCCGATAGCACGGCCTCGACGTCCGTGTGGCTCTTCACGTCAGCCCGAACAGTTGCCACTGAGGATCGGTGTTGCCTTTGCGACCAATAATCTTCTCATCGACTCAGCTCATCGACTCAGCGAGCGGACGCGTATCCGTTGTCGGACGACCGGGGTCCTGTTTGTGAACCAATCCAAATCCGGCTTGCCCCCAGGTGACACCACGGCGAACCGGTCCTGAGGCTGCCTTGTGCCTTGTTCGTTGTTTGCGGAAATTTCCGCCCCCGATTAGAGTAAGAATACGGGGAACTCCTCTACCAATGTTTGGTGAGACCTTGTGAGAAGAGGCATCATAACGCTGGTGTGGCTCGCATTGGCCGCGGCGAGCGGCGGTCGGGCCAGCGCCGTCTTCGTCGACGCGCCCGGCGCGCGAGCCTGCGCTTGCGGCATGTGTTCGGACTGCGTGCGGCAACGTTGTTTTTGCGGCCCTGGCGTCGATTGCCCCCATACCGAGGGCCGGGATAACGGCCTCCAGAGTTTTTCCGCCGGCTATACATTGGGCGGCAGCAGCCCCGGGAAATGGTATCCCTTCACATTCGGTGAAGGGTCGGCGATCACGTACAGCTTCGCCAGCGGGGACGGTTACCCGACGGGCGAAAGCAGTTCGGAGGGGACCGTTCTGCCGCTGGAATCGTTCATGCCATTTTCGTTGGATGAAATCAAGGCCGAGATCCGTCGTGCGTTCGACGCCTGGGAAGCGGTGGCGAATTTGACGTTTGTCGAAGTTCCTGACGATGGAGCGCGGTTCGGCGAAGTTGATCTTTTCACCACCAGCGGCCAGATCCGACTTGGAGGCCATGCCTTTGATGGAACTCGAGGTTTATTGGCCCATGCCTATTTCCCGCCCAATTTTCTCGCCTCCGGCGCGGGCGACATCCATTTCGACGTGGCCGATGCATGGACGATCGGTTTCGAGGGAGAGGGATTCGATATTTTTCAGGTCGCCGCGCACGAAATCGGGCACGCCATTGGCCTGGACCATACCACGGTGCCGGATTCGCTGATGAACTCCACGTACAGCGAAGCGTTCGTCGGACCGCAGACAGACGACATCGCCGGAGCGATTGCCCTGTACGGCGCCCGTGTGCCCGAACCCGCAACACTCGTATTGGCCCTTTGGGCGGGATTCTTTCTGCTGGCCCGCATGCGTTGCCGTCGATAGCTTCTCGGGCATCGAGCACGAACGATGGCGGTTGCTTGGTTCGCGTAGCGTCTGGCTGGCCCCCGGACTCCGTCCGGGGTATGAACGGCCAAGGGATTCGGTAGGGCAATTTCCCCGGGCGGAGCCCGGGGCTGCACGCACGTTGAATACGCTCTGGGGACGGCCGGCGCCGATGGACGGACAGCGCGGATGAGCACACAGAGTGTGCGGATCGTCACGATGCGGGCCGGACGCCGCGACGGTGATTCGCATTCTTCCGGGCGTTTCTTTTGGGGTTCTGTTTGCGCGGTCCGTCTTTCATCTGTGACGACGGTGAAGTAGGATCCACTCCGCACTGGCATGGGAAAGGAGTCGCATGCACGATCCCATAACGCACCTGGATGGCATCCGCGCCACACGGATTTGCTCACAACGTCTGGAAACCCAGATGCTGACGAGCGGACCCGCGGGCGGTGATCCAGTCCTGTTTTTGCACGGCAATCTCTGTACGTCGACGTTCTGGGAAGCGACCATGCTGGCATTGCCGGCACGCTTTCGTGCCGTCGCGGTGGATCAACGCGGGTATGGACTGAGCGACCCATCCGCTCATATCGATGCACGGGCGGGTGTGGCCGACTGGGGCCGCGACGCCATTGCCGCGGCCAATACGCTCGGTTGGGGCCGCTTCCACGTCGTGGGCCACAGCCTGGGTGGATGCGTGGCGTGGGGACTGATCGCGACCTATCCGGAGCGTCTCCGGAGTGTCACTCTCTTCGCGCCGGGACCTCCCTGCGGCTTCGGTGGCACTCACGGGCCGCGCGGCGAACTGAACTCGCTCGACGGCGCGGGGTCCGGCGCGGGCCTGGTGGACCCCGAATTCGTGCGGAGACTGGCGTCGCGCGAGAGGGACGTGGTCGATCCCACATATTCTCCACGCTCAGTCATGAATCGCATGTATTGGAAACCAAGCTTTCGATCGCCCCGTGAAGACGCGTTTTTGACCGCCATGCTTCAGGTGCATCTCGGTTCCGATCAGTTTCCGGGCGACATCGCGCCATCGGAGCATTGGCCGGGGTTTGCACCGGGCCGGTCTGGTCCGCTCAATGCCTTATCGCCGCTGTACAACCAACACGTCTTGGAGGAGGTTTTGGCCGCGCAGCAGAAACCTCCCGTGTTGTGGGTGCACGGCAAGGGCGACGTCGTCGTGTCCAACACGTCGCTTTCGGACGCGGGAACGCAGGGCCAACTCGGTCTGCGGCCCGACTGGCCCGGCAACGACGTATTTCCGCCGCAGCCTCTGCTGACCCAGGTTGCGTACGCGCTGGACCAATACGAACAGGGCGGCGGACGCGTGACTCGAATCAAGCTGCGCGGTGTCGGCCACACGCCCTTCGTCGAACGTCCGGCCGAAGCGCATGCGGGACTTGTCGAGCATTTGAATGCCTCGTAGCGGCCCGGTTGTCCTGGCCACAGCGCCGGCAAGTCGAGAAGCGGTTTCAAAAGGCCCTGTATTCGCTCCACGACCGGGAAACGTCACCGCACAACCAGGTTGTTGAAACCACGGGCTCCAGCAACGCCCCGGCTGGCGTTACGCGGGCAGGCGACCCAGCCCGATCACTCATCAGCCGCTGGGCTAACCGGCGGTTCAGCAACGAAACCGGCCGCTGCCGCGCTCCGGCTGATTCGCGCTGCGTCTCGGGCAAGGCTGTCTCTCGGGCAGGATAGCCGTAACGGGTTGTTCAGGTTGGTGTCCTCAAGAACGTTTACCAGTTCCTGGAGTTCCTGAATAATCCGGCCTAGTCGGATTCGATCTGGACCTCTGGCAATCGCAAGCCCGCTGTTTCCAGCAGCAGGAGGCGCGTGGCGTTCAGACGCTGCACGAGCACCTGTGCAGCCCGCCGCATGAAATCAAAGCCAAACTCCGGATTCTCGCAGCACAGCTCCAGCAGTTTGCCGCCATCAAAGGCGATGGCCACGACGGGTGTTATCGTGAATGCCGTATCCGAAAGCCGTTGCCGACCGAACAGTGGCGACCAACCCATCATTTCGCCGTGATGCACCGTGCCGATCTGGCGGCACGCCACACGTGGAGCGCAGATCGCGAGCGAAACTTCACCGCTTACGATCAGGTAGACGTCTTTTGCCCGTTCGTGTTCGCGGAAGATGGTTGCCCGCGCCGGGAATTCCACGACATTGGCAATTGCCTCCAGTTTATCCAGATGGGCTTCGGTGACGTCCTCGAGAAACTCCATCTGGCGTAACGTTTCCCGTTTGTCAATCTCTGCCATTGACTATTACTCCCTGTGTGTCTGACTGGCCCTTTTTCCGTGCCCCGATCCCGTAATGCGTGGTCCTCAGTTCCCATGGCGAGACCATTCCGGGGGGCGACCGGAGGTCCAGGTATTTATAACATTTTTGCCTAGGAGTCTTCGAGTCGGCGGAGGCGTTTTTCGAGTTTGGCGACGCGCTCGGCCAACGCCGCATCGGTTTGACCAGATTCTGCATTGGATTGCGTAGCGTCCGCGTCTTTCTGCCGCTGCGGGGCAATCTCGTCGATCCAGGCCTTGATCCAGTGCATGGGCCGGGCGAGGTTCGTGGCCGCCGTGCCATGGCGCTGCAGGTAGTCGAGATAGGTCAGTGCATGGCGGAAGTAATCGCGAAGAAAGTCGGTCACCATGTCGTTGGACCGCAGGATGAAATGGAGCATGTCGACGGGAAAAATCAGCATCTTTTCGGGCTGGCGGTCCATGATGATCTGCGTCAGCACCGGCCGTGTCAGGTCCTGTCCCGTCTGACTGTCACGAATCTCGACGCGCTGCCCCTCCAGCACCAAACGCTCGATGTCCTCCAAAGAGACATATTTGCTGGCGTGCCGGGCGTAGAATCGCCGGTTCGGGTAGCGCTTGATCTGGAGGGGGCCGTCTGGCATAACTTGCTCTCAAATTCGATCCTGTTCGATCCTGGCGCCGACACAGGCAGTATACAGGATAATTCTCGCAAATGCGATATTGGCTTCCGCCGTCGCCCCAGAAATGGAGCTATGATTGCCGGAATACTGCTGAAATGGTGGTATAAATGGCGCAACCGGCGTTTTTCGCAATTGCAGCAATTCGGATTGACTTTTGGGGCCCGACAGCCAACAATTGCGTAGGGTGCCCGGGCCGCTTCGCACGGCGTTCCGGCACCGGAACCGACTATCAGGCACGAGAATTGCGGAGGGATGATCATGGCAGAGACCAAAGAGAAGAACGCAGTCGACGACGTGATGAAGAATATCCGGAACGCGGCGGAGACCCATCTGAAGATGCAGCGGGAGATGTTTCAAACATGGCTCACGCTGTGGCCTCAGTTGCCCGGTTCCCAGTCCGCCTGGTTCGACAAAGTTCAGGAATTCCAGAAGCAATGGACGAGCACCGTCTCGGAACTGGCTCGCAAGCATCGTGAAGTGATGGATCGCCAGTACCAGTCCGCGCTGGAGTCCCTGGAAGAAGGGTTGAGGGTCGTTGAGTCCAAGAATCCGGAGGAATTCCGAAAGCGGTCCGAACAGCTCTGTCGCAAGACGCTTAACTGCTTACGGGAAATCTCCGAGGCACAGATCAAGGAGTTTCAGGAGGCGGTCGTCAAGTGGGGCGAGACGGCCACCAGCGCGGTAGGCTGATGTTGGCGTAACGGGCGTGCATTTGGCGATTCGGAAGATCTGCTATGCAAGATGTCGTCCGCCAACTGGCGGAAAAGCGCGCGGCGGCGGAAATGGGAGGTGGCCAGCAGCGCATCGACGCGCAGCATGGCAAGGGCAAGCTGACGGCGCGCGAACGTATTGAATTGCTGCTCGACCCTGGCACATTCGAAGAATGGGACATGTTCGTCGAGCACCGATGCACGGACTTCGGGATGGACGAGAAAGGGATTCCCGGAGACGGCGTCGTTACCGGCCACGGCACGATAAACGGAAGGGTCGTGTTTCTTTTCAGCCAGGACTTCACGGTCTTTGGTGGCTCACTGTCCGAAGCGCATGCGGAGAAGATCTGCAAGATCATGGACCACGCCATGAAGGTCGGGGCTCCGGTGGTCGGATTGAACGATTCCGGTGGGGCCCGGATCCAGGAAGGTGTCGCTTCGCTGGGGGGCTATGCCGACGTTTTCCAGCGCAACGTCCTGGCGTCCGGCGTGATCCCGCAGATTTCCGTGATCATGGGGCCGTGTGCCGGCGGTGCTGTCTACTCGCCGGCCATGACCGATTTTATCTTCATGGTTCAGGACAGCTCCTACATGTACGTTACCGGTCCGGACGTCGTGAAGACCGTAACGCATGAGACCGTGACCCATGAGCAGCTGGGCGGAGCCATCACGCATTCCACCCGATCGGGTGTCGCCGATCGCGCTTTTCTCGACGACGTAGAAGCGCTGTTGATGGTGCGTCGCTTCATCAATTATCTTCCGGCCAACAATCGCGTGCCGCCGCCCCACCGGCCCACGCCCGATCCCGCGGATCGCAGCGAGGCGTCGCTGGATACGCTTGTTCCGGACAACCCGAGCAAGCCTTACGACGTCAAGGAACTTATCCTAAAAGTTGTCGACGACACCGATTTCTTCGAGATCCAACCCGAGCACGCCAAGAACATCGTTGTCGGCTTCGCCCGCATGGAAGGTTATCCGGTGGGCATCGTGGCGAACCAACCGATGGTGCTGGCGGGCTGTCTCGATATCCGGTCATCCATAAAGGCCGCCCGTTTCGTGCGATTCTGCGACTGTTTCAATTTTCCGATTATCACTTTTGTAGACGTACCCGGCTTTCTGCCCGGAACCTCCCAGGAGTTCGGCGGCATCATCAAGCACGGCGCGAAGCTCTTATATGCCTATGCGGAAGCCACGGTGCCGAAGATTACTCTGATCACCCGCAAGGCGTACGGCGGCGCTTATGACGTCATGGCTTCCAAGCATCTACGCGGCGATGTGAATATCGCCTGGCCGAGCGCGGAGATTGCGGTGATGGGCCCCAAGGGAGCCGTGGAAATCATTTTCCGGAAGCATCTAGGAGATGACGCGAAGATCGCCGAGTTGACGGAGGACTATCGAGCCAAATTTGCGAATCCGTTTATTGCGGGGCGTCGCGGTTTCATAGACGATGTCATCACACCCCGTCTTACGCGCAAGCGCGTCTGCCGGGCGCTGGCCATGCTCAGGGGCAAGAAGCTGGAAAACCCCTGGCGAAAGCATGGCAACACTCCACTCTGAAGGGATGCAGGAAAAAGGGACATGGCCATGTCGGCCGGGGCAGTTGGACCGGACGGGTTAAGCGAGTTCGTTCACCATCCATTTGGCAAAGCTGTGTTCAGCGACACATGTTTCAGAAGATCGTTATCAGCAATCGAGGAGAAATCGCGTGCCGCGTCATCAAAACGGCACGCCGCATGGGCATCGAAAGCGTGGCAATTTACTCGGAAGCAGATAAAGACGCCTTGCACTGCCTGATGGCCGACGAAGCGGTCTGCGTGGGGCCGCCACCCGCCACGCAAAGCTATCTGGCCATCGACAAGATCGTCGATGTCTGCCGCCAGGTGGGTGCCGAGGCCGTCCACCCGGGTTACGGATTCCTGGCGGAAAACGCGGCGTTCGCCCAGGCACTGCTGGACGCCGGCGTGACGTTCATTGGTCCGAACGTGCACGCCATCACGAGCATGGGCGACAAGATCACGTCCAAGCGCCTGGCGCGCGAGGCGGGTGTCAATACGATCCCCGGCCACGCCGACGTCATCCAGGATGCCGACCACGCCGCGGCCGTCGCAGCAGAGATTGGCTACCCCGTGATGCTCAAGGCCAGCGCGGGTGGCGGCGGTAAGGGCATGCGCATCGCTCGCGACGATGCCCAATGCCGGAGCGGGTTCGAGCGGGCCGCCAGCGAAGCGCAGTCGGCTTTCGGCGATGGGCGGTTGCTGATTGAAAAATTCATTGAACAACCACGGCACATCGAAATCCAGGTGTTCGCGGATGGACACGGAAACGTCATCCATCTGGGCGAACGTGAATGCTCGCTGCAGCGGCGTCATCAGAAAGTGATCGAAGAGGCGCCGTCGCCTTTTCTGGACGAAGCGACCCGGGCGGACATGGGCCAGCAGGCGATCGCCCTGGCCCGCGCTGTCGACTACCAATCCGCAGGGACCGTGGAATTCATTGTGGACAGCAGCCGCAACTTTTACTTTCTCGAAATGAATACCCGCCTGCAGGTCGAGCATCCCGTGACGGAACAAGTCACGGGCCTGGACGTCGTGGAACTAATGATCCGCGTTGCCGCCGGCGAACCGCTGCCCGTGTCGCAGTCCGACATCAGGCGGAACGGTTGGTCCATCGAAGCACGGGTGTATGCGGAAGACCCGTTCAGGAATTTTCTCCCTTCCATCGGTCGCCTGGTCCGTTATTCCCCTCCTCGTGAATCCGACGCAGTACGCGTCGACACCGGCGTGTACGAAGGTGGTGAAATATCGATGCACTACGATCCGATGATTGCCAAGGTCATCACGCATGGGCCGACCCGGGCGGGAGCCATCGAGCACATGCGGGAAGCCTTGAATGAATTCACGGTCCGCGGTGTTTCGCACAATATCAGTTTCCTCGCGGCGCTGATCGAACACAGCCGTTTTCGCGAAGGGCGGCTCAGCACGCAGATGATCTCCGAAGAATTTCCAGACGGTTTCCACCCCGCCGACGTGGTGCACGACGACCCCGCATTGTTGATCTCCGTCGCGGCGTCCATCCATCGTCGCTACATGGACCGGGCAGCCAGAATCAGCGGGCAGTTGCCCGGCTACGAAAGGACGGTGCCCGACGACTGGGTGGTGGTCATCGGCGGGCAGCGTCATCCGGTCAACGTACGGGCCATCGATGGCGGCCACGACGTGGTGTATGGGGGCGAGCATTACCGCGTGATGAGCGATTGGCAATTCGGTCAAGCGCTGTTCAGGGGCATGGTCAACGAGCACGGAGTCTGCATCCAGACCGAGAGGCGCAACCTCATCTACCGGCTGTTCCATTGGGGATCTCAGGTGGACGTCAGGGTAATGACGGCCAGGGCCGCCGAGCTGCTGGCGTGCATGCCCGCCAAAAAGCCGCCGGATACCTCACGGTACCTCATTTCCCCTATGCCCGGCTTGCTGTCCAAAGTAATGGTTGGCGTGGGAGATGAGGTGAAATCGGGACAGGACGTGGCCGTCATTGAAGCGATGAAAATGGAGAATGTGCTGCGGGCCGAGCGGGATGGGTCCATCGACAAGATCCTCGCGGACGTGGGCGATACGCTGGAAGTCGATCAGCCCATTCTCGAATTCAGCCACGAAGAGGACGGTCAGGAGCAGCAATTGGGCGCCGATCGTGAGCGTCGTGCCCGCAGCCGTTAGAACCTCGAATAAAACCGCCGGTTCGTCGGCAAACTCACGTTACGGATCATGCATCGCAGATGTTTTGTTAGACACCATCAATCCCCAGCACCTCCAGAATTCTTCGGGCTGCGACCTCCGGCGGGAGATTCTCCTGCAGCACTTCTTTTTCCAGATCGCGGCGGAGCGCGTTGACCGCTGCATGGGAACGCACCGATTTCAGAATCCCGGCTTCGACCATGGCCCACAGCGAGCGAAGATTCTGCTGGCGGCGCCGATGTGTGAGTTGCCCGTTTCCTCTCATGCGCTCCAGCCGCCTGTTGATCGCTTCCCACACGGCGTCGATCCCGTGTCGTTCACGGGCGCTGCACGTAAGCACGGTCGGCGCGTCGTGCGCGTCGCGTCCGGCTAGGAATTTCAGGGCGTTGTTGTACTGCCGGGCGGCAACTTCCGCGGCAGTCCGATTTTCTCCGTCCGCTTTGTTGACGGCCAGCACGTCGACGCGTTCCAGCAGGCCCCGTTTTATGCCCTGAAGTTCGTCTCCCGCGCCGGGCAGCAGGAGAGTCAAAATACAATCCGTGATTTCGGCCACGGCGGTCTCGGATTGCCCCACACCGACCGTTTCCACCAGCACGACATTGAAACCCGCCGCTTCGCACACCAGGATACTCTCGCGCGTCGTGCGAGCCACGCCTCCCAACGTACCCGCCGATGGCGACGTTCGGATGTACGCATGTTGCTCGGCCGACAGCGCCGACATCCGCGTCTTATCGCCCAAAATGCTGCCTCCGCTCACGCCGCTGGAAGGATCGATCGTGAGCACGGCGACGTGATGGCCGCTGCGGACCAGGTAGACGCCCAGCGCGTCGATAAACGTGCTCTTGCCGGCGCCCGGCGTGCCGGTAATTCCCACGCGTGCCGAACCGCCCGTGTGCGGCATCAACCGGGTCAGAAGCCGTTCGGCCAGAATCTGGTGACGGGCATTTTGGGATTCGACGAGTGTCAAAACACGCGCCAGCACCGTCCGATTTTTTTGGCGGACGCCCAGGAAATACTCGTCGATGGAAAAATCGCGGCGGGGTCCCGAAGGGCGAGGTGCGGCGCGGGGGGCGACGAAAGTTGCGGATGCTGGCGGTTTTTTTTCGTCATCCGTCATTCGTCGTCCCTGGCGTTGTCGGCAAGAGACACCGCCAGCCGGTCGGCCAGCGTGGCGAGCAGTTTCATGGCGGCTTCACTGATCACGGTTCCCGGACCGAAAACGGCCGAGGCGCCGGCCTTCGCCAAAGCCGGGTAGTCCTCGGGCGGGATCACGCCGCCAGCAGCGATCATGATGTCCTCCCTGCCGAGGCGGTTCAGCGCGTCGCGCAGCTTTGGTATCAGCGTCATGTGACCGGCGGCCAGCGAGCTGACGCCGACGATGTGGACGTCGTTTTCCACGGCCTGACGGGCTGTCTCGTCGGGCGTGCGGAACAGGGAACCGATATCGACATCAAATCCCAGATCGGCGAACGCGCTGGCAACCACTTTCTGACCCCGATCGTGTCCATCCTGTCCCATCTTGGCGATCATGATGCGCGGTCGCCGCCCTTCGGCGCTCTCGAACTGCTCGACCATCCGCCGGACTTTCGCGACATGCCCATGACTGCCCAGTTCGGCGGCGTACACTCCCTTCACCGACTGAACGGGAGCCTCGTATCGCCCGAAGACCTTTTCCAATGCCTGGCTGATTTCGCCGACGGTGGCCTTGGCTCGCGCGGCGTGCACGGCGAGCTCCAGAAGATTACCGGTTTTGTCTTCCGCGGCACGCCTCAATGCGTGCAACGCCTCCTCGACCTGCTGCGTGCTTCGCTCCTCACGTAGCTTTTTCAAGCCGGCAATCTGGGATTCGCGCACCGCCGTATTGTCGACATGCAGCACGGAGACTTTGTCGTCGTGCGAGGGCTTGAACTTGTTGACTCCGATAACGATCTGCTGGCCTGAATCGATGCGGGCTTGTGTGCGTGCCGCCGCCTCCTCGATGCGCAGCTTGGGCACGCCATCCTGAATGGCCGCGGTCATTCCGCCCAGCTCTTCAATTTCGCGAATGTGCTGCCAGGCTCGCTCTGCCAGATCGTGCGTCAGCCGCTCCACGAAGTAACTCCCTCCCCACGGGTCGACCACGTTGCACGTATCCGTTTCCTGCTGGATGAACAATTGCGTATTGCGGGCAATGCGGGCCGAAAAGTCGGTCGGCAGTGCCAGCGCCTCGTCCAACGCGTTCGTGTGCAGCGATTGCGTATGGCCGTGCGTGGCGGCCATGGCTTCCAGGCACGTGCGAATAACATTGTTGTACACATCCTGCGCGGTCAGACTCCAACCGCTGGTCTGGCTGTGCGTTCTGAGCGACAGGCTTTTGGTATTTTGTGGCTGAAAGGTCCAGATCAGTTTGGCCCAAATCATTCGCGCTGCCCGCAGCTTCGCGACCTCCATGAAGTAGTTCATGCCGATCCCCCAAAAGAACGACAAACGCGGGCAGAAGTCATCGACAGCGAGCCCCGCACGTTGGCCGGTGCGCACGTATTCCAGGCCGTCGGCCAGCGTGTAGGCCAGTTCCAGGTCCGCCGTGGCCCCTGCTTCCTGCATGTGGTATCCGCTGATACTTATGCTGTTGAATTTCGGCATGTGCCGGCTGGTGTATGCAAAGATGTCGGCAATGATGCGGATACTGGGCTCAGGAGGATAAATGTACGTGTTGCGTACCATGAACTCTTTCAAAATGTCGTTCTGGATCGTTCCGCTAAGCTGTTCGGGAGGCACCCCTTGTTCTTCGGCGGCGACAATGTACAGCGCCATCACGGGCAGAACCGCGCCGTTCATGGTCATCGAGACGCTCATCCGATCCAACGGAATGCCTTCGAAGAGCGTCCGCATGTCGGCGATACTGTCGATGGCGACGCCTGCCATGCCCACGTCGCCCACCACGCGGGGGTGGTCGGAATCGTAGCCGCGGTGCGTTGCCAGGTCGAAGGCAATGCTCAGACCCATCTGGCCGGCCGCCAGATTCCGGCGGTAAAACGCGTTGGATTCCTTGGCCGTGGAGAAACCCGCATACTGTCGGACCGTCCACGGCCTGAGGACATACATCGTTGCATAGGGACCGCGGAGGAAGGGCGGCAGTCCGGGCATCGTATCCAGGTGATCGACCTCTTCCAGGTCGGCCGCGCTGTAGAGGGCGTGCACCGGAATGTGCTCGGGGGTCAGCCACGTGAGCGCGTCATCGGTCTGCCCATGAGTCCGAAGCCAGTCGTCGCGCGTGACGTCTCCCGAGGGTTCGGCCCGCAGCGAAACGTCGGCAAAGTTGGGGATTTCGGTCACCGTGCCAGTACTCCTTCGTCGCGAAGCAGACCGCGCAGCGTATCCAGCACATCGCAGCCGATGTAAATGAAGCCGTCCACGCCGGCGTTGCGGTAAATCTCTTCCTTGGTGCCGGGGTGCCCGGCAAGAATTACCGTCCGGGCGCCCGCTGCTTTGAGCTTCGGTGCAGCTTCTTTCACGATATCGGGATAGAGTTGGTCCGAAGAGCAAATCACGGCGATGCCCGATCCGCTGGCGGCCAGCTCGCCGCCGGCGGCGTCCGCCTCCCGTGGTCCGTCCGGCGCGATCACTTCGAAGCCCCCAGCCTCGAAGAAGTTCTTGGCGTACGAGGCGCGCGCCGTGTGATGCGAGACGGGACCCATTTTGGCGAGAAACACGCGGGGCCGGGCGCCGTGCTCAGCGTGCCAGGCGTCCGCAGCGTCCCGGAGCTGTTCAAACGGTTCGGCGAATGGGCGGATGGGAAGGGGAGTCACCGATGTCGCGGGACTCGCCTGCCAACCCAGAGCCTGGGCGAGCTGCCCGACCGACGCGCCCTCGCTCGCGGCATCCACGGCAGCAGGCATTGCGTCGGCGCCCGCCGACACGGCAGCCAGCGCATCGGACTCTCGGCGCCGCGATGCCATCCGGTCGGCGGCTGACTTGCGTAGCGTTTCCAACGTCGGTGCCGACTGGGCGAGCGGCTGCTCGGATGCGTCCGGAAATTCGCTCACACCAGTAATGCCCGCTTTGCGGCGCGCTATGTCCTTGGCCCGGGGAGCAAATGCCGAATCTATTTGAGCCGCCACCCAGCCGCTCTCGATCGCTTGGGTCATGCCGCCCTGGCGTTCGATTTGTTGCAGGATCGCCCAGGCCTTGTCCGCGACCTCGTCGGTTAGCGTCTCCAGAAACCAGCTGCCGCCGGCCGGATCCACGACCTGGCACAGATGGGCTTCCTCTTGCAGAATCCACAGCGTGTTTCGGGCCACACGCCGGCTGAAATCGTCGGGAAGACCGGCCATCGCGTCGAACGGTACCGATGTGATGGCGTCGGCTCCGCCCACGCCGGCGGCGAAAACCGCTGCGCAGTTTCGTAACAAGTTCACGTACGGATCGCGGCGGGTGAGGACGCGCTGCCCGGTCCTGGCGTGAACTCCCATCGCTCCAGCAGTTGACGAACCGCCGCACGCCTCTATCATTCGGGACCACAGCCTGCGGGCGGCTCGGAGCTTGGCGATGGCCAGGAAATGATGGGTTCCGACATTGATCCGAAACAGGATCTGACGGGCCGCCGTGTCGACACTCATCCCGGCCTTGGACATGACCCGCAAATACTCGGCGGCGGTTGCCATGCCGAAGGCGACATCTTGTGCGGCCGTCGCGCCGGCATTGTGGTAGACGGCCGTATTCACCCCGACGGCCGTCACGCGCGGATAGGTTTCTGTGGTCCAATGTGCCAGATCCGCCATGGCCGCCATCATGTTCGGAACGTTGTCGGGCAAGCGCCCTTCACCGGACAGCACGGCCAGTGGATCGGCGTTAAACGCTCCGCGTGCTTTTTCGGCCGGTATGCCACGACCGCGCCACACAGCGACCAGCATGGCGGCGGCGGGCACGAATCCGGCACCCGCGTCGAGAGTGACCGCGATGTCTTCCAGCGGCACTTCCGCCAGCAGCGTGTCCAAGTCATGCAGGCAGTAAATCGTCAGGCCGTCGCGGGCGGCCAGCGACGCCGCGGCGGGATGATCGGGATCGAACCCCTGTCGGGCGGCCCGGTCGAACCGCAACAGCAGGGAGGTCACGCCGCCTTGGACATCATCGAGCACCGCTCGGTTGGAAACTCCGATATCCGGGTGGGCGTGTTCCTGTCGCAGATCCCAGCCGGTCACTGCAGCGCCGACCGGCGTCGCACCGCGCACGAACGGTGGTAATCCAGGAAAACCCTCCGCATCGACCGCATTCGGCCGGTCTTGCCGCGCATACACCGGCTGGATATCGATTCCTTCGTAGGTGTGCGTGACAAGTTTCTTTTCAAACGGGGCTCCGCGCAGATCCTTTTCGACCAGTGCGCGCCACTCGTCATAGCTGCCGGGTGGAAAGTCTTCGTGGATGGAAAAATGGGCGTCCAACATCGCAGAGTCCTTGCTCGTCACCGCGTTGCGGCGGGCCTGGAGGTTCATTCTGGCTGTCCCGCGCGGTGTTCACCGGGCTCGCAGAGTTCCGTCAGCACACCGCAAGTGCTCTTGGGATGAATAAAGGCGATTTGCATGTTGTGGGAACCCGACCGCGGAGCATCGTCGATCATTCGCAGTCCAGCCCGTTTAATTTCTTCGATCCGCTGTTGAATATCTTCTACCGTGAATGCCAGATGGTGCAGGCCCTCACCTCGCTTCTCCAGGAATGTCTGCACCGTACTGGACGGATCGGCTGGTTCCAGGAGTTCCAGGCGCACGTCTTTAACTCGGAAAAACGCCACCCGGACCTTTTGTTCAGGAACGTCCTCAATGCCTTCAAACTCAGCGCCCAGCACGTTCTCGTAATAGGGCCTCTGCGCATCGATGGAGCGAACGGCAATTCCGATATGGTTCAGTGCTTGAACAGCCATGGTCGATGTCCCTCATTCCAACTCCACAAGTATCTGTCCCCCCTGCACGGAGTCTCCAAGCTGCGCGTGGATAGCGGCGATTTTGCCGGCGATGGGCGCCGTGATCACGGTTTCCATCTTCATGGCTTCCAGCACCAGCAGCACATCGTTGGCGTGAATGGACTGTCCCACTTGAGCGTCAACACGGA
>Ga0315534_1000675_pt1 | contig 24005 bp, 12 predicted proteins | sample SalMarSW160240MG_FD_203094 | JGI IMG/M metagenome (GOLD analysis project Ga0315534, IMG submission 203094) | Salt marsh sediment microbial communities from the Plum Island Ecosystem LTER, Massachusetts, United States - Salt Marsh Sediment SW1602-40 ...
CCCCGCTTGAGGTCGTGGATCCACAGGTCGACGTTGTCACCGTCGGGATCGGTGACTGACACGACGAGCCTCCGTTCGTCCGGTGAAAAGGAGGTCGTCGTGAACTCGGCAGGCGCACCGACCTGCCCGAGCTCCCGTCCCGACCGATCCCGCCACAGGAGCTTTCGTGCGCCCGTCTGGCCGGCTCGATAGGCCAGCGTGCCGTTCTGCGAGGCAGAAAAATCAGCCAGCCCGACAGCGGACACCCCGATGCTGTCCGCCAGCGGGATGGGGTCATCGGTCAACTCGCCGGCACCGGCGTCGAAGGGATGCGCCACCAGCATGCCGTTGAGGACGTAGACCAGATAGCCCGGCTCGACGTACTGGACCCGGGAATCGGAAGCCGTGAGAACCCCTCCCTCGTCCGAGCCGAGCGACCGGATCATGACTCTAGAATCATCCTCCAACTGGTTAGTGAGAAAGATGAACTGCTTCCCGTCGGGCAAAAACTCGGGCCAGCCAAGCGCGCTGACATCTTCAAAATCTTCCAGGCTCACCTCCGGCTTGGCGATGCCGCCCGCTGCCGGCACTCGCATCAGGGGCGCGGTGGCCTCTCCGTCGTAGAGGATCTCCCCCCTCGTACTCCAACTTCCGTCGGCGCCATCGGCGTCGCAGATCGTCTGTGCGGGCCCGCCGGCGACCGGGACCTTCTTGAGCTTGTCGCCGACGAAGAACGCCACATAGCGACTGTCCGGCGACCACATCGGACGAGCGTCTTCCTTCGCGCCCTCGGTGCCGGCCAGCGGCCGCGCTTCGATGCTGTCCATCGGCCGCAGCCAGAGCTGCGAGTTGCCGTTCGAATCGACGCCGCGAAACACCAGGATCCGCCCGTCGGGTGAAATCCGCGGTGAGCCCACTGTCGCGAGCTCCGGGGGCGGGGCGATCTCGAACCGGGTCTGGAACCGGGGCGCGGGAGCCCGCCGGACATAACCGACGGCGAAGAGGGCGGCGGTCAACGCCGCCAACGCGCACGCGATCCACGCCAGCCGCTCGCGGTTCTTTCTCCGCGCCGTCACTGGCGCCGGCAGCCCCACTACGGAGCCGCCCTCGGCGATCCACTGCAGCTGCAGCTTGACGTCGTGCGCGGTCTGCCAACGGTCATCCGCGGCCTTGGCGAGACAGGATTGGATAACGCGGTCGAACGCGGGCGGAGTCATCGGTTGGATGGCTGAGACCGGCTGCGGTTGCTCGTGCATGATGGCGCCGATCAGGCTCGCCTGGGTGTTGGCCGTAAAGGCGCGCCGACCCGACGCCATTTCGTACAGGACCGCCCCGAGGGCGAAGATGTCGGTTCTTGCATCGGCCGTTTTGCCTTCGAGCTGCTCGGGAGCCATGTACTGGTAGGTGCCGATCAACGTGCCGACGGCGGTCAAGGGCTTGCTCACCGTCGGTGACACCGTGAGATCGCCCTCGCTCTCAGCGCCGAGATCGGCCCGCGCGAGGCCGAAATCGAGGAGTTTCGTCCCCTCGCTGGTGAGCATGATGTTGCCGGGCTTGAGGTCTCGGTGAACGATCTTCTGTTTGTGGGCCCTCTCGAGGGCGTCGGCGATCTGCACACCGTAGCGAAGGACCTCGCCGATGGGCAGCGGACCGCGAGCGAGTCGGTCGGCGAGGGTCTCCCCGTCGATGAACTCCATGACCAGGAAGTCCACACCGTCCTCGTGACCGACGTCATAGAGCGGGCAGATGTGCGGGTGGGAAAGGCTGGAGACCGCCTTCGCCTCCCTTTCCAGGCGCTGGCGATGTTCAGGATTTTCCGCGAGGTGTGGGGCCAATACCTTGATCGCGACCGGCCGATCGAGGCGCGTGTCGCGAGCCCGATAGACTTCGCCCATCCCGCCGGCGCCGATGACCTTCTCGATCTCGTACGGACCCAGCTTCGTTCCGGGCTCGATGCTCATATATCCTCCGAGGAGACACCGCGAACCTATCACAACCTCGGAGGTTTCCAGAGTCTATCTCTATTCGACGGGCGACCAAGGCAGGACAGGGAAAACGACTCGAGCGGGATCGCCTACCCGCCGTTGCCGCCGACCGCCCGTTTCGCCATCTCCTGAGTCACAACCAGGCGGTGGCCGCCGTCAGCCTTTTCCTCGAGGCCCTCGTGCTGCCAGGGGTCGAACTCGAGCCGGTTGATGATCTTGTTGAACACGGTGCGCAGCGCCCTCGCGCCGGTGCGGATGTTTTCTTCCGCAGCTTCGGCGATCATCGCGGCCGCGACGTCCTCGATCTCGAGCTCGATGTTCATGACCTCGAAGAACTTCTTCGAACGGATGTACGGTGAATCGAGCGAGCTAACCAGGATCTCTTTGAGGACGGCCACGTCGAGATCCCGGAGCAGGACGACGTTGTCGAAACGAGCCATGAACTGGGGCACCATTCCGTACTCGAAGAGGTCCTCGGGTTTGAGGAAGTCGGCAAGGGCAAACCGGGTCTCGATCCGCACCTGCCCGTCAGCCATCCGCAGAGCCTGAGACTTGAGTTTTTCGCCGCTCGACGGATTGATGACCCGCAGATAAACCTGGTCATACAAGCCCTCGAAGGCACCGCCGCAGATGAACATCATGTGGCGGGTGTCGATATTCAATGTCACCGGCACCTCGTCGCCGTTTTCGGTGGCAAAGGTCCTGTAGGTGACGACCTCCCCTTCCATCAGGGTCAGCAGTCCCTGCTGGAGGACGACACCGATCGGGTTCGGTTTGCTGGCAACGATCGACGACATCTTGTCGACCTCGTCGATACAGATGGTGGCCCGCTCTATGGTTTCCTTGAGCTCTTCAGCACTCGGGTTGGCGCCGAGGATGGCGCGTGCGCGCTGCTCGACGGCGGTGAACAGTCGCTCGGGCTGGAACTCCAGTCGTTCCGCATCGACCAGGAGGTTGGCGTTGATGATGGTCATCGCGCGAAAGGGCCGGTACTCGGAGACGTCGTGGTACATCCGCTGGATGTTGTTCATGATCGTGGTCTTGCCAGTGCCCGAGTTGCCGATCAGGAGGATGTTGCCCGGCACCTTGCCGGTCGTGTGCTTGTAGACCGCCACCGCGACGAATCGCAGGGCCGTGTCCTGGCCGAGGACGCCTTTGCGGAGCTCGTCAAAAATCTGCGGAGGCGTGATCTCCTCGAGGGCGCGCAGGTCTTCTGGCTTGCCGCTCATCCAACCACCTCCCAGACGCCGTTCCTCGGTGCGAGTTCGACGCCGTCGACGTGCACCGAGCGGCCGCAGCCACCCGGCCGGAAATCGGTGACGATGTCAACGTGTTGGGCCGAACGGTTGAGGACCCCGCTTTCTGCGAGCGCTTCGATCCTTGTCTTGCCCTCTTCCGAGGTCGGGTCATCGACATAACAATCCTCGTAGCTCGCACCGATTGCAATATGCAGCGTACCGCCCACTTTTTCGACGAAGAGCGGATGTTTGAGGACGCGGTCGAGGCCAGGATTCATTCCCAGGGCGACCTCGCCAAGGCGGTGTGATCCGTCGTCGGTCTCGATGATTGCAGCCAGGTGCGCGTGCCCCTCGTCCGCCTTGTAGTCTGTGATCTTGCCGCCCTCGAAGTGTAGATAGATGCCGCGAATGTCGTTACCACCGTAGTTCACGGGCAGGTCGACAAAGATCTCACCCTCGGTGCTGTTGGCGTTCGGGCTCGTGAAGATCTCACCGTCAGGAAAGTTGCGGAGGCCATAGGACATGACCGCACGGCTTTCAGCGATATCCAGCTCAAGGGCGAGCTCGCGTTGATCCGCCGGGTGTTCGGTGACGATACGGACCTTTTTCGCGTCGTCGATCACCGGTGCGAGCAGCTTCTCTGCCTCGAGCAGCGGCCGCGGATCCGTGGTCGAAGCGCCCACGATGAACTTGCGGTAGGTGTCGAAGTCCATTTCTTCAAGCTCGGCCGATGCCGCTGTCGGATAGAGAGTGATCACCCACGGTTTGGAAAGCCTGATGTTGGCGAACGGTCGATCGGCAGCCGCCAGAGCCTGGGACTGCGCAGCCGTCAGACCCATGAACTGCTCCGGGTCTTCCGCGCCGAGGACCTCGACGTATTTGGTCATGCTCTGATAGCGCTGCGCGTGCCACTCGGGCGTGGCGGCAAGCTGATCCTCGCTGCCCGAGCGCGCCATTTCCGCAGACCACACCCGACCTCGTTCGTTGTTCGGGGGCACGAGGTGGACGTCAGGCACGCCCCCGGCCTCGATCACCCGTCGTTCGAGAATCGCCATCAGGGGCCAGCACACGGCCTCGCCCTTGATCATGACCCGGTCGTCGGCGGTAATGCCTCCGAGCGAGTGTTCGAGCAGGAATCCGGCCCACACTTCAAGGTCTGTTGTGTCGATCATCGTGTCTCCTGGCGCTGCCATCACGGCGGCGGTCATTGTAACCGGTTCCGGCCGACGCGTCGTTCCGTGACGCATCATCCCACCGCCTGACCGCGCGACGCTATATACTCGGAGGATGAGTTCTCGAATTCAACTCGACGAGTCCCTATCTGAAGCGCCGATCATCGTCAAAGCGGCGGGCGAGATCCCGCCTCCCGTTTGTCGACAGCTCCTCGATGCCGACTGGGCGGGTTCTAAAACCAAACCTCTGATGTTGTACGTGGCCGAGGAGCCGCACGTCGGTCTCGAGTTTTCCTACCACGGGCTGGATTGGCGGATCGTCGACTATCGGGATGGTTGGGTCGCGCGGTTGCTGGTAGATTAACCTCGTCCCGAAAACAATATCAGGTATCATCCCCGGCGATGGAAGCCGACAGCCAGCCGATAGATACAGCGCTCTTCGAAATCCTCCGCGAGGTCCCTCCGGAATCCGCGGCGGCACGCCTCGCGAAAGCAATCGATGCTCCGCCCCAAAACGTCGGCGACAGCTCGCACCATGATGCCGCCGCGATCGAAATCCTCGCCGATCGCCGGACTGGCGATCCGATTCTCGAATTCATTCCCCTGAAAGCGCTCGAAGCGCTGGCCATCCGATGTCTGAATCGACTCGAGGGCGAGGTGTACGGGGCGCGCGATTCGACGTGGCGGCTTCTCGATGTGCTGCGGCGCAGTGTCCTCCTGTGTCGAATCGTCGAGGCGGGTACGGTCGACCGGTGGTCGCGGACAATTCTCCAACTCGTCGAGTCCTCTCACTATACCTTTGGTGCCCTTTTCCAACAGCGTGCTCAGGGCTACGGTGAGCGAGTTCTGTTCCGCGTGCCGACGACCTCGGGAACGCGATCGGTGAACTGGCGCCAGGTTTCGGGCAGGGTCGATCTGATCGCCCGCAGCCTGATCGCCGTTGCCGACGAAACTGGAAATCGGCCGGTCGCGATACTCTCCAACAACAGCCTCGAGATGGCCCTCGTCGACCTCGCGTGCCTCACTTCCGGCATCGTCAACATCATGGTGCCGGGTACCTCTAGCGAGACGGATGTCGCCTACATTCTCGGCCACGCCGAGGCGGGCGCGCTGTTTGTTTCCGACGCCGAGCAACTGCAAAAGGTTCTCAATGTTCGTGAGCGGCTCGACCATGTCGGTCCCATCATCGCCCTCGAATCGTCCGCCACATCCGGCCGTGGGGTGATCGCGCTTGAGCAGCTTCTCGCCCGTTCCTCCGAGGTTCCATCTGCGATTCTCGGAGAGCGCCGGGCACAGCAGAAAATCGATGACCTCGCGACCGTCATGTACACCTCGGGTACCACGGGCATCCCCAAGGGCATCTGCTTCACCCACCGCGCCATCGTTTTTAAGCGATTCGCCCGCGCCCTCGCCCTTCCCGAAATCGGCGAGGACGATCGTTTCCTCTCCTACCTGCCACTGTTCCACACATTCGGCCGATTCCTCGAGCTCACCGGCTGCATATTCTGGGGCGCCACCTACTGCTTTGCGGAAAACCCAGGCATCGAAACCCTGACACGACAACTTCGCGCCCTCGACGCGACAGTCTTCATCAGCATACCGATGAAATGGATGCAGCTTTATGACATGGTGCGCCAGCACGTCGACGTCGTTGGGGCGGACGACGAAGAAATTGCGGTCGCGTTGCGGCGGACCGTCGGCAACGGCCTCCGGTGGGGCCTGTCGGCCGCGGGATATCTCGATCCGGAGATCTTCCGGTTCTTTCAACGCTACGAAGTCGAGCTGATGAGTGGGTTTGGCATGACTGAAGCGACCGGTGGGATCACCATGACGCCGCCAGGACGCTACAAGGACGATTCACTCGGAACCGCGCTGCCCGGAATCGAGATCAAGGTCGCCGGCGACGGCGAGCTCATGATCCGGGGACCGTACGTGACACAGGGGCTCTTCAATCCGCCGGACCGCGCCCGGCCGTTCGATGCCGATGGTTGGTTTCCGACCGGTGATCTCATGGAACAGGATGCGGAGGGATTCATCCGCATCGTCGACCGTAAGAAAGAAATCTACAAGAACATCAACGGTCAGACCATCGCCCCACAGAAAATCGAGAACCTTTTCCGCGACTTCGACTCCGTCGGACGGGTCTTCCTGGTTGGCGATCATCGGGCCTACAACACGGCCCTCATTTATCCCAATCCCGAGGAGGAAGCACTCGACCTGGACGCGATGTCGCCGGAGGACCTCAAGGCTCATTTCCGATCGCTGGTCGTGAGCGTCAACTCCTTTCTCGCACCCCACGAACGGATTGTCGACTTCGCCGTAATCGACCGGGACTTCGACGCTGAAATGGGCGAGCTCACCGCCAAGGGGACCTTCCGGCGAAAGAACATCGAGCGAGCATTTGCCGATCAGATCCGGCTCCTCTACCGCCGCAGGATGCTGACCGTGGGCGGCGCGGACATCATCGTGCCCAACTGGTTTTTCCAGGCCCTCGGTGTCACCACTCAGGAGCTCAGGATCGACGACGACTCCCTGGTTCTCGCTTCACTGGGGACCTCGCTGACGATTCGGAGCGAGGGCGAAGACGTGGTACGCATCGGCTCGGCCTATTACAGACCCAACGAACGTGCGGTAGACCTCGGGCACCTCCTCTCCACCCCGACGCTGTGGGTCGGCAACGACCAGCTGGTCGATTTCGCGCCGCTCGACCTCGGCCATCGTGACCGGCGCCGGCGGCGGAGCGTTTCGGCCGACTGGCTGCGACGCACCGACCCCTACGCCGCGAGCGACGACGAACGCGAGAAGATTCCTACCCTCCTCCGCCGCCAGGGGGTCGACCTCATGGACCTCCACCTCGCGGCCCTCCTGTTGGCTGCGAAGGAGGATGAGGATGCGGTGCAGGCCGTCAAGATCCTCGACCACCTGCTCCAGCTCGAGGACAGCGAGGTCGCAGAAAACGCGCTCAAGGTCCTTCGCCGCGCCGCCGAATCGGAGTCGGCGGCAGTCCGCCGCCGCGCCTTCCAGGTTCTTGCCACCGCCGAGGTCGACAACCGCTATCGGCAGACGCTGGAGGCGTTTCTCGACCGCGGATCGGAGGTCCTGGATTCGGAGACTATCTCGGTCCTGGTCGATCGCGACCTTTCACCGTCGCAGGTCGATGCGCTCATATTCGAAGCCGAGTGCCGGTGCCAAGGGTCCCGCGAGATCCTCGACCCCGTCCTCCCCGCCCTGTGCGACCTTCTGACCGGCTATGGTTCCACCCACCCGACCCAATACAGCCGGTTGCGCGCATTCTTTACCCGCGCGGTGATGATCGCGCACCACCCGGAGGCGCGCGAATTAGCCGCTGACGCGAAGCGGCGTCTGGCGAAGGGCTTCCGCATCTGGCTGGGATCGCCGTCGCGGGTGGCGGTCGATCCGGAGACCGGCCTCGAGTACCGATGGGAGGACGTGGTCGAGTTTTCAGACGAGATCGACCCCGAAACGAGACGACATCTGCTCGATGCTTTTCGCCGGACGCCGATTATTCGCGAGGCGTCATTCCTCCTCACAGCGACCCCGCGGGTGATTCACCTCGACGATATCCTCCCCGGAGGAGTTTGGATCCGCCTGCTCGGCGAATCGCACGGCAAATCCGTCGTCCGGGTCGCCATTCGGACACGTGTTCGCGAACAGCTCGACCTGGCGCTCAACCTCAACCGCAGCCTTCCGAAAGAAGAGGCGGAGGAGGAGATCAACTGGCTCATCATCTGCAGCGACGCGCGAGGTCCCGGCCCCCTGGTCGAGGTCTTCGGCGGTTCATGGCCGGAGGAAAACCTCTGGACCGAAGAGTTCATCCCGGGAGAGACCCTCGACCACGCCCTCGACCGCCTCGCCCGCAAGCGCGAGGGGGATCCCGAGCGGATCGAGATCTGGTGGCCGTTCGCCGCCTGGGCCGCGCTCAGCGCCTACATCGACTTCTGGGACCGGACCGGCCGACGACTCGTCGTCGCCGACCCGTCACCGGCCAACGTCATCGTGCCGCTTCACGACTATCTCTCCGGCGCGCGACTGGTATCCATCTCGTCGCGAGCCCCATTTGATTCGCTGTCCACGATGCTTCGCGACCTCCATCAATTCTTCATCAAACCGATCGAGGAGGCCCATCCCGAACTTGCAGGCCTTGCCGGCTGGGAGATCCTCTTTTCCGCGGTGCTCGAGATCATCGGCGAGAAAGAAGGCGCCGCCCTCCTGCGCGTGATCCTTGAGACGAGCGGCACCGAGGACCTGGAAAAGGCGCAAAGCCTGGAAACGTTCCTGCAATCGGTCGGCCAGCGGGGTTTCATGCCGCGGCGGCTCTTCTTTGCCGCCAAACGGTACCGTCGTTGGGAGCGCCTCAACCCGGATGCGACCCAGAGCGCCCGTGCCCACACCCTGCAGGAGATCTTCCTGACCTACGGCCTCGCGGCGCTGAGCGCGGACTACCCGGAATCGCGGGCCAGATTCTATCGCGAAACCGTCTTTCGGCACGCCTCCGAGGTCCTCTGCGAAGGGCTCGACCATCTCATCGGCCGCCTTCGTCGGGGTGAGCTGGATCGGGATGAGCTCAGCGCCGCAGTTTCCGACCTCCGTGCCCATCTTTTGCTCGACGCCGATGAGGACTACTTCCTCGCGAGACTCTCTTTCCCATACCTGAGACCCGACGACGCGACGGCATTCGTCGATGCCGCCGCGGGCGGCACCCAGCAGAGCGAGATGGTGGTCACCTACGAGGACTCCGATGGCCGGCCCTTTCAGATCCGGCATGCGCTCAGTGCCAAGGAGATCGGGCGGCTTCACCACCTGTTCCTCGCCGCCAAGCTGCAGGTTCAGTTCCGCCCGGAGCACCGTTTCCTGGTCGCCATTAACGAACGTGGCAGCCTCCTCGGGGGTCTCTTCTACGAGGTGGAATTGGACGAGCACAGCGCGCACATGGACAAGGTCGTCGTTGCCGACACATTCAACAGTCGCGGCGTCGCCCGCGCTCTCATCGAGGAGCTGTGCAACCGCCTCCGCACGGCGGGGTATACGAATCTCACCACCGGCTTCTTCCGACCCCAGTTCTTCTACCGCATGGGGTTCACCATCGAACGGCGATACGCCGGGCTCGTCCGGTCCTTGACCGATATCAGCGGGGACGTCTGATGGCATACCGACTCTCGTTCGGAACGGAGTCGTTTCGGTTGGCGCGAACAGTCCATATCAGCGGTATCCGAAGAGCATCGAGTAGACGATCAGCGCAATCACCGTGAGACCGATGGCCAGGGCCGCGAATCCAAAGATCTTCGCTGCCCGCGCCAGCCTCGGGTCGGCGGGCCCGACGATTCTCCGCTCGAGCTCCTCCGGGGTCGCCCGCTCGATGAACTCCTCGTACTCCGCCGGTTTATCGTGCTTGAGCTCCTCGACCCCGACCCGGCCTGTGAAGATCACGGTGTCCATCGGGAACTTGTCCGGCCGGAAGTGGGTGTTGAAAAAGTGGATCGTGAAAATGAACGCGACCGCGAGCAGCGCCTCGTCCGAGTGGATGATGGTGGCGACGTTGATCGCCCAGCCCGGGAAGATGATGGTGAAGAGCTCCGGGAACCACAGCATGAGCCCGGTCGAGCCGATCACGAACACGCCCCAGAAGACCGCGAAGTAATCAAACTTCTCCCAGTACGTGTAGCGACCATACTGGGGCCGCGGACCGCGACCGAAGAACCACTTGATGGACTCCCATACCTGTCGAATGTCGTTGAGGTTGAACATCAGGGAGTTACGGTCGAAGATGAACCCGAACAGGCCCTTTTTCGAGTGCCGGATGGCGATCCAGGTCTGACGCAGGTGATAGATGAAAAGACCGAGCAGCACGACCGCGCCGACGCGGTGCAGATTGCCCATGGTGTCGAAGCCGCCGAGAATATGCGATAGCACCACGGCCCAACCCATGTACGAGAACTTGAGCGCCATACCGGTGAGGGCCTGGGTGAAAAAGCTCAGAATCATCACCACGTGCATGACCCGCTGGGTGCCGGTGAATCTCCGGTAGAAGCGGTCAGCGTTCCCGCTTTTGTGGACAATCCACTGGTCTCTGGTCCGCCACAGCCGGTACAGCCAGGCCAGGGTGTGGAGGATCGCGAACGACAGTGTGCCCACCAGGAGGATGGTCATGAACCAGAACGAGTAGAAGAGGAACGGGTATTTGTCCTTGTCGTGGTGAGTGGCGTGGGTCAGATAGCCGGCAAACTGGCGGTGGGCGTTCGGGTGGCACTTGGCGCAGGTGTCGACGCGGTTCCAGTAACTGAGGGTCGACTCGGGGTTCTCCGGCGGCAGGATGTTGTGGGTGCCGTGGCAGTCGTAGCACTTGGCCGCGCCCTCGGACCCGAGCTGGGTCACCTTGCCGTGGTAGGTCTCGAAAAAAGTCTCCGAGTAGTCCTCGTGGCAATATCCGCACTGGTTCATCATCTGCATGCGGAAACCCTGCGCGTCCACGCGGGTGATCTCGTGCGACATGTGGCAGTTTTCGCAGGTTGGCAACTGCTCGTTGGTGACTACATTGTCGGGCCAGTGGATGCTTGTCTTGAACTCCTCCTCGATGCCTTTGTGGCAGGCGCCGCAGGTGTCGCTGATGCGTGCATGGCTCACCGAGGAGTCGGGATCGTCCTGCGGCAACGCCGTGTGGGCGGTGTGGCAGTCGATGCAGCTTGCCGACACCACCAGGCCGCTACTCATCAGACCGCGTCCGTGGGCGCTCTGGAGGTACGTCGCGACGATGTCGCGCTCGTCACCCAGGCGGACCGCAGCGCTCTTGCCGGCGGAATGACATTTCCCGCACAGCTCGGGTACGTTGCGGACGTAGGTCGGCGACATCGGCAGCAGATGCCCCCCAGTCGCGTGGGCGTCTCCGTGGCAGCTCACACAGGTCGGCGCGTCGGTGTCGCCGGCTGCCGCCAGCCGGCCATGGCGGCTGGTTTCGTGCTCCTGCACGGCCTGCGCGTGACAGATCGCGCAGTCGACCGGCGTCTTGATCGTCGCGCATGCCCGTTCCTGATGGTTGGGAGTCACCTCAGTGTGGCACTGCGCGCAGGCGATCTGCGCGTGCATGGAGTAGCCGTAGGCCTCCTCGTCGATGAAGAGAGACACGGTCTCGCCGTTGCGGATCATCTGAATGTCGGGTTTCGTATGGCACTCGAGGCAGCGTCTCGAGCTCGCCTCCTGCGGCGCGATCGGACGACGGCGGATCCTGTGCGGCTGGTGGCACTCGACGCAGGACGGGACCTTGTGCGGCTCCTCCTCCCACAGCCGACCCTCGACCACCTTGACGTGCACCTCTTCGATACGCGAGTGGCACTTCATGCAGGTCGCGGCGACGTTCTGCCGGTTGATCGAAGATTTCGGGTTGTTGTGGTCGAGGATGTTGTGCGCGGTGTGGCACGAGGTGCAGACCGCAGACACCCTCAGACCCTTTTTGAAGAGCGCCTCGCCGTGCACCGACATCGAGAAGTTCTCCAGGATGCGGTCTTGGGGAATGTCGTGCTGCAACGACACGTCGGTGCCCTCGCGGTGGCAACGCCCGCAGAGCAGCGGCACGTTGACGACGTTGGTCGGCGCTGCCAAATCGGTGTGCGGCAAAATCGCGTGGTGATCGTGGCAGATGATGCAGTTCGGAGCCGCCGGGTCCCCCTGGACCGCCGCCCGTCCGTGCAGGGAGGCCCGGTTTTCGGCGGCCACTGTGGGGTGGCACTTTCCGCAGGCCTCGATCTGTTGGAGAGGCTTCACCGGTGCCGCCACCTGGTGGCCCCGGTGGCAATCGACGCAGTTTGCCGCCGGCCTCCCATTGGCGATTTTCGCGTGCGGACTCATCGCTAGCTGGCGAGGAATATTGGGGTGGCATCGGGCGCAGATTTCGTCGACGCGCGTCGGATGGATCGGCGACGCGGGGTTCGATGAGGCGAGGACATCGTGGGTGCCGTGACAGTTCGTGCACGCCGCCGCGGGCGACGTCGGGTCCTTGGCCCACTTGCCGTGAGGGCCGGCGGCCAGCTCCTCGCCCTTGTCGTCATGGCACATGGCGCAGTCCACGGGCTCGAGCTCTTCCTCGTGAGGGAGCTCGGCTCCTTCGAGATCCATGTGACAGTCGATGCACGCAAAGTCGGCGTGAACCGACGCGGCAAAGAGCTCGGGATCGACGAAGACCGACACCTCTTTGCCGCCACGCTCGCCGACGAGGTCACGGTCCTCGTGACACATCAGGCAATCGCCGTTTTCCTGCCCGAATACAAGGGTCGGCAGGATCACGATCGGAACAAGAAGGATACCGAGAGGAAACGACCTTCTCCGCCCGTGGACCTCGATCTCGCGTCGAACTTCCCGCATCCATTTCTCCGTTCACGGGCTGAGATCACCCGGTAATAGCGTCAATATATCGCTATGTGAAGAAATGTTCAAGCTCATCCAGTGAGTCGTTATTGAGACTATTTCACATTCCCATCGTCTGCCGATGCAACCGCAAATTCTTCATCCGACGAGGTTTCCACCCGGCGCCGGCCGTGCCACACAGCCGGTGCCGGTAGCGGCGATCTGTCGTTGTGCGGTCTGTGGGCGGCTGGTAGGATCTCACCGTTCGTTTGTGTGTGCGGCTTGAAGCACGGGAGGATAGATGCCAGGAATGACGGAAGACCAGAAGAAGTTCTTCGGCAGGCTCTTCAACTACGCAAACAATGGGATCACCATTTCGGGTGTCGTTCTCACGACCCTTTCAGGTCTTTTGATCCTGGTTTTTCTGATCGCCCAACTCTGGGGCGGTCTTGACAACCCGTATATCGGGCTCTTCGCCTACGTCGTCCTGCCGGCCATCTTCGTTCTCGGTCTGATCGAGATTCCGATCGGAATGTGGAGGAGGCGACGGAGCCTGATCAGTGAGGGAGCCACCGAAGAGGAGCTCACGGAATTCCCCCGACTGGATTTCAACAATCCCCAGATGCGTCGGGTCGCGACCATCATCATTGTCATGACCGCGCTCAACGCCGTCATCCTCGGTTCCGCGTCGTTCTTCGCGGTCGAGGAAATGGAGACCGTCACGTTTTGCGGCGAGACCTGTCACACGGTGATGCAGCCGGAGTACACGGCCTATCAGGACTCGCCGCACTCTCGGGTCGCGTGCGTCGACTGCCACATCGGCCCCGGGGCCTCCTGGTTCGTCAAATCGAAGCTCGACGGCCTGCGCCAGGTGTGGCGGACGGCCCTCGACACCTACGACCGCCCCATTACCTCCCCCATTCACACCCTGCGTCCGGCTCGCGAAACCTGCGAGCAGTGTCATTGGCCCAACAAGCACCACGGCGACAAGCTTCGTGTCTTTTCGCGCTACAAGACGGACGAGGCGAATTCGCCGTCATACACGGCCATGCTGATGCGCACCGGCGGCGGCAGCCTCGATATCGGCCGCGCGGACGGGATCCACTGGTGGCACATTTACTCCGACAACAAGATTCGTTACCTGGCCGATGAAAGCCGCGAGGAGATGTCCTGGGTTGAGCTCACCACGCCCGATGGCGAGGTTCGAACCTACACCCGGGACGGCCACGAGCCTCCGGCGGAGACCGTCGAGGTCGAGGCACGAATCATGGATTGCGTCGATTGCCACAATCGACCGACCCATAAGTTCAACGTCCCGGCCAAGGCCATCGATTGGGTCATCGACACCCATCCCGAGCTGCGGCAGCTCCCCTACTTCAAGAAACAGGCGATCAAGGCCATTGAAGGCGAGTACGAGAGTCACGCCGCCGGGATGGCCGCGGTTCGCGAAGCGTTGACCGACTTCTATAACACCGAGTATTTGGAAATCGCGACCGGGAGGCCGGAGCTCGTGTCCAGAGGAGGAGACCTCGCCGCGCAGGCCTATGGCAAGACCGTGTTTCCGGAGATGGGCACCAACTGGGAGACCCATCCGAATCACATCGGTCACGACGATTTCCCCGGCTGCTGGCGGTGCCATGACGACGAGATGTCGACGCCCGACGGCGAGCACGTGATCCCGATGGATTGCGACACCTGCCACATCTTCCTGGTCGAGGACAGCTCGGAGTATCCCGAATTCGCCAACGCGCTCGAGAGCCACTGAGGGCGGTGCTCAGCACATCGAGGTCGGTATTTGGCGCGGCCAGGGAGAGATCTCCTCTCCCGTGTTGAAAGCTCCTGAGACATGCGGGCTGACGTCGTGATAATCTCGAGTTCCTCGACCTCGTGTCGATACCGGGAGTCCGACTGATATGGAGTGGCTGGAACAGAACATCGATGCGTACCGCATCGTGTCCGAGATCCTGGGTGAACTGCGGTTGATCGTTCGCCAACGGCTGGAACAGATTCACGGCGAAGAGTGGTATCGCAAGGGTCTGCCCGACGATGTGTTCAAACGCCTCATCGCATCCAAAGAAAGAGAGAAATCCATCGATTGGTACGAAGGTCAGTATCAGCAGATCATGGACTACGCGGTCTTCGCCGATCTGATCGAGATTCTCGAACACAGCCCGGACGCTTTCCCCTCGTTTCTGGGTCTTGCACCGAGTGCTGCGCTTCTCAACGCTCGCTTTCTCGAACTCGACGTGATGCGGGCAAAACTCGGGCGAGCTCGTCCGATCAGCGAAACCGAACTTTCCTTCCTTGGCACCTTTCACCTCAGATTCAGAAAGGCCGCACAGGAAGCCCGGGAAGAAGAGGACGTCTCTCCACCCCCTGAACAGGCTGAGGACGAGCAAGATGTCGCGGCGCCTGAACCCGAAATCATCAGCCAGCGCAAGGTGGACGCGGTGACGCCTCCCGAACCGGTGGAACAGGTTCAACCGCCGAAAACATCTTCGGGCAGCCCCAAGCGGCCCGTGCAGACCGATGTCGACACCGCGGCGACGACGCGGGAAGCGAGAGCGCGCGCGAAAGAAAGCACGGATGCAAGACGCGCGAAGGCCTCCCCCAGCGCTGAAGACGACATCCCTACAAACGTCCTTCGCGACGAAACCGCGGACGCCGAAGAGGCTGATGCCCCATCGCCCGCCAAGGCCAAAGCCAGGGGTCCGGTGGACGAAATTTCCAAAACCATCGGGCCGAAGAAACTCGAAGAGGCGCTGTCCACGAATGACCACCGGACGGTGCTCCGCGAGCTCTACCGCGAAGTCACCTCCATCGCGGAAGGCGTTTGGTCGAGCGAGGTCACTCCAGCGCCGCTGGTTTGGGAACAGGTGACCGCCAGCGATTGGTACGAGCGGAATTTCTCTCGCCTCGGCCTGCAACCACTGTCGGTCTTTTACGACGTCACTGCAAAGGTCGACAAAAAGGTCCGAGGCGGGGCCGATCGCAAGGAATTGCAGGAGTTCCTCAAGGAAACCAACTTCGCGAAGACGTTGCTCTCGCTCAGAGATATGTTCCAGGCGAATAATATCTAGCCCGTCCCCGTCACCGTGCCCGACACAGTCAGCTTCAATGATTTCTGTCATTCGGGCACGGATACGGAGGCGGGCACGGGCGCGGGTCACGCAGGAGGGAACTGCTCCACATATGCCGCGTATCGACGGAGAATGCGGCGCACGTAGTTCGCCGCACGGCGACAACGACACACTCCAGCAGGGTATTTCCGCGCCACCTCCGGATCGTCGAGGAGAACCATCGCGGTCTCTACGGCTCCCCTCCATCTATCCGAATCGAAGCCCATCTCCCGCGCCAATTCTCGGGCGTCGAAGACATGTCGAGGGCCAACATTGTACGAGGCAATTGCCATGGCCACCTGGTCAGGAAGCGCCAGTCCCTCGAACTCGTCCATCAACTGACGCAGATACCTGCCCCCGGACTCCGCGGCTTCGTATGGGTCGTGAGGATCCTCGACACCCAGTCCCTGCCAGGTAAACGGCATGAATTGAAACAGCCCGGCAGAGCCGCCCGGGCCCACAGCATCCGCGTCGAATCGCGATTCCTCGTACATCAGCGACGCGAGAAGTCTCCAATCGATGCCGTACCGCCGACCGACCCACTGCAGAAGTTCATCGTAAGGGCTCAACGCGCCATCTGGAATGGGCAAGAGCGTGCGCTTTTGATGAGGCTGCCAGGAACCGAATTGGCTCAGGACGAGCTGCCTCACCAGCCCAGATGATCTGGCGTCGATCAACCAACGATTGAGCGTGCGATACAGATTTGGCGCTGAGACGTTGACGATCCACACCAGCCCCGCCCGCGGAACGACAACCGGGCCTCGCTGGAGACCAGCGCGATCGGCAATGCCGAATGCCGCGGCGTCTTCGTCTACCACAGCCGCAGGCACACTTCCGCGAGCCACCTCGAGCATCGCGTTGAACGCGTCCGCCCCTTCTCCCGGCGGTGCTGCCCGAATGGGCGTCGCCAGAGGAAGCAGGCGGCACAGCTCGGCCACAGAGCGTGAAGCCGCAACCCTCATACCGGCCAGGTCTTCCACTGCGGCCGGCGGCTCAGTCCGCGTAGAGACGACGCTGACAATATCGACCCGTCGGTAAGGCACACTGACGAGGAACCCCTCCTCGTTCCGCGGAGAGGGCGGCTCGTGGAGGGCCGCGAGATCGCCGTAGCCGAGCTCCAGCCAGTCCAGCGGATCGACGTCCGGCGGAGGTATCGACAGCTCGAGTCGGACCTTCAGAGAGCGCGCAAAACTCACCGCGAGGTCGTACTCGAAACCCTCGAGTCCACCCCTTTCGACGGTGCACGTGGTCGCAGAGTTCCGGGTCACGATTCGCAGCGCACCCGCCTGTCTGATCTGCTTCAGATCCCGACAGGCGGGCAGTCCCAATGCCTCTGAGAGCACCCGTTCGGCGAAGAAGAAACGATCAATGGCCAGCCGAAGCTGGGAGCTCTCCTCCCGAACCGCCCACACAAGAGCACGCCTTTCGGCGACCGGGCCAATGATGACCATTCGTGTCGACGCCTGCTCGGCATCCGCGATTCCAGAGTCGACAATTGTCAGATCATATCTTCCGCTCCTCACCCTGCGGAGGATTTCCTCGATAGGTACCTCTTCCGAGACCTCCTCGACTGTCAGACCTTCTTCGGAGAGAAAGGTCTGCAGGCCTGCGGTCATCGCCGAGCGATGGAGATGAACAGTAGCTCCGTGCACTTTGTCGAACGAGTCGAGACCTGAGTCGCGACCGGAGACCAGGAGGTCCTCCACCCAGTCGATAGCCACGGTCCCCCGAATCCCGTCATCGAGGAGTGCAGCCGGCGAAAACCTGATCACTCCGATGTCGGCGAGTCCGTCGCGAACCATCGGCAGCACCTGATCGTGACGTTTGCTTTCGATCCATCGAACCTTGACACCGAGGCGGGAGGCAAAACGCCCAAGGAGAATGACTTCGTCGGCCCCTCCATCACTATTGTTGGGTATGGTGCGGAAACCCGGCCTGACCGCTACCCGCAGTTCTCCAGCCGCACGAATTTCCTCGACATCGCCCGTGCAGCGTTCAGTGTCACCGCAGGCGAGCAACGCAAGGGTCGCCAAGACCGACCAAAACGGGATCGAAGCTCTGCTCTTCACAGATTCACTTTACTAAGGACATGAAAAAAGGCCGCGCAGTTTTGAGTTTTCAGATTTGAGTTTTGAATTCCTGCATGCCGAGGTTTGATTTGAGCGAGTCGGGGAAAACTCAAAACTGATAACGCAGAACTTGACATTGACTGCGATAAGATCGCCTGGTGACGAACGAGAAGGGCACCGACAGAGACGTCGACCTTCGGCCGGTGATCGCTCGGCTCAAGGAAATCGAGCGTAAATGCGACTCGATGGGCACTCGTAACGAAGAGTTCCCTCTCATGAAGAATCGCTTGACGTCGATCATCGCCCGGCTCGAAGCCGGTGAGGAACCCTCCGGCGAACCCCTCGCCTACCGTGCGATGGTTCGTGAACTCTTTCCCGTCGCGCATCTCTTCGAGAGCGTCGGTTTCATGTCGGTGGGCAAAGAGATCGCCCACGTCGAACGCGCCCTGCAGGAGCTTGACCCTGCGCCGGCATCGCCTGCTGGAACCGTTGCCACGACGCACCCCTCGCGCACCAGCTCGGCCGCCGTAGCCCCCCCGGCTTCTGAATCCGGAGAGCGGGAACTCACTCACGCCGATAGCGAACAAGAGTCTTCTCGTGAAAGTGTGCCAAAACCCATTCTTGGTGGGGTCTTCGTTCTCTTGATCGCGATCGCGGTCGCGGCGGCCATCATCCTGAAAATCGGACCATTCCAACCCAGGGCAGAGTCGACACCGGTCCCGCCGTCTTCCACACCCGTACCCAGTCCCACCCCGGAACCTCCCCCGACACCGCTCCCGCCTGAAGCGGATGCGACACCCGGCCCGCGTGAGCGGTTCGCGAATGCGTTGGCCCAGGCTCGCCTCTCCCTCTCCGAAGGCGACATTGACGCAACGGTGAAGTATCTCGCGATCGCCGAGTTGATCGACCGCAACGACAACTCCGTTCTTGAGTTGGCTGAACGGATCGTCGATCGGCTCCTCGGCCAGGCGAATGTTGCCGCGTCCGAGTCAAAATGGGAAGAGGCGGCTTTGAATACGGCACAGGCGCGGTCGATCGCGCGACGTTTCAGCCTCGACACCGGGAGAATCGACGCGGCCGAACACCGATATGCCGAGATCAAGCAGTATCGGATTGTCGACCCCGGGGAAACACAGACCCTTCGCACGGCAATCGGCAAGCACGTCGACGTCAAGCTTGAAAACGGCTCGGTTCTCGTGGGTCGAATTGCGGACGTCGACTCCTCCACCCTGGTCCTCGACATCGACGACAATGTTGGTGGCGGCATCGTCAGTTTTACGGATGAGGTTCCACTTTCCACCATCAGGTGGATCAAGATTTGGGAAGATTGACCTACTCAGATGTGTCGTGAATGGCGCCGCCGCACGAGGAACCGGCACCCGCTGTGCAGCCGAAACAATGCCGACCGGTGACAATTCTGCGTCCAACCACGGGCGACGGGTCGAGTCCCTCGATGTTCACGGGTAGATTGTCCGTACCCCTGCTCTCGAGTTCGAGCATCTGGTTGAAATCGCAGTCGAAGACCCGACCGTCCCACGAAACAGATAGGGTGTTGCGGCACATCAGACCCTGAACTGTCGACGGGTTGAAGGTGGTGACCAGGAGTTCCATGTAGTCCTCGAGATTGCCGCTCTTTTCGAGCCACTCCAGGAAACGGGCGATCGGCATGTTGTTGATCGCGATCAGGCGGTCGAACGAGACGCCGTGATTGCGATTGAGCCCTCTCTTCCATTCCCTTTCCATCGAACACTGGTCACCCGTGAGCAGGGCGCCGACCGGGTTCACCATGAGAGTCAGGACCCTTGAGGGATCACCCGAACCGTAACCGGCGGCGTTCAGCCGCTCGAGCGCCTTGATTGACTTCTCGAAGGCGCCGTCTCCGCGCTGGGCGTCCGTGTTCCGGCGCCGATAGTGTGGAAGCGAACACACCACCTCGACGCAGCGATCGGCGAAGAACTCAGGCAGGTCCGCGTTGCGTTGCAGCAAAAGGACGGTCAGGTTACAGCGGTCGATGACGTGCTTGGCTCGAGCGACGCACTGATCCACCAGATAGCGGAAGTTCGGGTTGAGCTCGGGAGCGCCGCCGGTGAGGTCGACGGTGTGGGCCTCGGTGCGGTCGAGAGCGGAGAGACAGGCCTCCACGGTCTCGCGGTCCATGACCTCGCGCCGTCTGTCGGGACCTGCGTCGACGTGGCAGTGGCGGCAGGTCATGTTACAGAGCTTGCCAAGGTTGATCTGAAAGATCTCGATGCCGGCCGCAGTGAGAGATGGGGACCCGTTCATCTCCAACGCGACACCGAAGTCTCCCCCCGAGGGGAGATGACCGAGCGGCACGATCCCGAGGGCCTCGATCTGACGCTCGGGTTCCGCCAACGGAGAACGGCGCGCCCGCAGGGTCGTGGTGGGCCGTGGTCCGGCATCCGCACGTTGAATTTCGTCCAGAATCGGAGGCAGGGTGAGGGCTTCAGTCACTGGGGGGCTCCTTCAGTCTCGACCTATGCCTACATGGAGGCCTTGGTTACGTGCTCGAGCATTTGCAAGCCGTGGACGAGTGACGCGCCGCCGCGGATCGCAGTGGCTACGTGTACAGCCTCGGTCATTTCCTCGAGATCCGAGCCCTGCTTGAGGCACTCCGACGAGTAGGCATCGATGCAGTACGGACACTGCACGACGTGTGACACGGCGAGCGCGATTAATGCCTTCTCCCGAACCGTCAGCGCGCCGTCGGCAAAAACCGACCCGTAGTAATCAAAGAATTTTCTTGCCAGCTCCGAGTTGCCCTCGGCGATCTCGCCGAACTTTGCCAGATGCTCCGGCTTGAAATAGCTGTCCATAGCACCTCCAGTGCACCGCCGCGTAGCCTTGAGGGAGTCTAACGCCGATCTGTGGTCGGGTTAAGCCACCGGGCGTTCGGGGGGAATGACCGTCTCATCTCCGTCGGTGCGATCGCCGACCAGATACAGGGGCCGCCGTTTGACCTCGTCGAAGATGCGTGCGAGGTACTCTCCCATGATTCCGATCATGAGAAGCTGGACGCCTCCGAGGAAGAGTATTGAGGCCATTAGGGAGGTATATCCGAGCCAGCTCACCCCTGTGGCCTTGAGCACCAATACCACCGCGATGTAGAGGAACGCAAAGATCGAAACCGCAAATCCGGTCCAGGTGGCGAGCCGAAGTGGGAAGAATGAGAACGAGGTGATACCGTCGAGAGCGAAACGCGTCATCTTGCGGACCGGGAACTTCGTCTTTCCCGCCTGCCGCGCCTGGCGTTGATACATCACCGCCGTCTGGGGGAAACCGATCCAGCTCACCAGCCCGCGGATGAAGCGATTGCGCTCCGGCATCGCGCGGAAGGCGGCCACCGCTCGAGGGCCCATGAGCCGGAAATCGCCGGTATCGACCGGGATGTCCACATTGGTGATGCGGCGAAGAATGCGGTAGAAGGCCGACGCGGTGGCGAGCTTGAACCAGGTTTCACCATCACGTTTCTTTCGCTGTCCGTAAACGACCTCGAAACCTTCTCGCCAACGATCGACCATCTCGGGAATGACTTCCGGCGGGTCCTGCATGTCGCCGTCGATGATGACGACCGCACGCCCTTGGGCGGCGTCGACCCCGGCGGTCAGCGCCGCCTGGTGACCGAAGTTGCGGGCAAATCGCATGCCCCGCACCCGTGCGTCACGGTCAGCGAGCTCGCAGATTTTTTCCCAGCTTCCGTCTGCCGAACCATCGTCGACGTACAGAATATCGAGACCGACCACATGCTCGGAGAGAGCGGCCAATAGACGCTCGTACATCGGGACGATATTGACCTCTTCGTTGAAGACCGGGATCACGATGCTGAGTTCAGGTTGGTCGGTCATGGTGTCCCATCATAGCCCGTCGGGTGAGCCGAATCGCACCAGCATCCCGCCATCCTCGTCGACCACGACCTCCCCGGCCTCGGCAACGGCCCTCAGCTTGGCCGCAGCGAAATCTTTTCGTTCGAGCGATCCAATCGCCACGAGATGAATCCCCGCCTCCTTCGCCAGGCGCCGGATTTCCTTTGGATCCTGTGAGGAAAAAAGACGCTTCAACAACTCTTCTCGCGGCCCGGTCTCAGCGTAGATCTCGCCGCCCCTCCAAACCCCTTCGTGGTTGGCCCATCCGAGATAGGCCGGGACTCCCGAAGCGGCAGAGAGCCGGGCGTATTCGGTATAGGCCCCTCCCACCGCCTCGGCTACCACGGTGCCGTGTGGCTGCCGCCTCAAGGCCTCGACGATTGCCCGATCACCCGGCGTCATCCACGCCATTCCGTCGAGGCCCCAGGATTCCGCTTTGAACTGCTGAATGATCACACCCACCGGATGCGGCAGAGCGAGCACCACGGCGAGCCCGAGCACTCCCCATCGCATGGCCTTGTGGCGGAGTCCCAAGCGAAGCAGCACCGGTAGAGCGATTGCCAAAAAGATCCAAGCTTGAATGTAGGCCTTGAAAACGGTGTTCATCCGGTGCAGGTCATCGCCGTAGTTGTCGGCCACGTACACCACCTCCGGAACCAGGAACAAGAACGCTCCGAGGGCTGCCAAGGCCAGGACCGGCCGGTCGGCTCCCGCGGAGCTTGTCAGGACCGCGAGGATGAATATCACCGTCATTACGGCCAGAAAAACCAGCGTCGGTCGGTCCGTGGCCGCCGCCAGCACAAGCGTCGCGGCAGCCGCCAACAACATCACCGCCCTTTTCACCACAGCTTCGGCCTCCAACGTTTTTGCCAACAGTGCTGCTGCCGCGAATCCGGCGGGAATCAACAAACAACCACCGTAAAGCAGCAGGTGTCCGGGGTCGGTCCACGCGAACACAGTTTTGATGCCCTGGAAAAACGGCTTGAAACCGAGGTGGAATGGAGCCGTCACCAGCCAGCCACCGATTCCCACAGCCGCAATCGCCAGCCACCTCTTCGTGCCTTCGCCCCGCGGCCAGTACCAGCGATCTGTCCCGGCTAGCAACAAGAGGGCGATCCCGGCAAGAGTCGGCGGCATGGCCCACGGGTTCGCAGCCCAGGCAACGCCAAAGAGGACGGCCAGGAATGCCATGTGGGCCGTGTTGGGCCCTTTTTTCCCCGCCTGCCACGCCACCAACAACGCCAGGCAGGCCACCGGCATCGAGAGCAGGTGGGGATGGAGATCCCCGAGATGAACCGTGAAAAGCGGCCATTCAGTGATCGTATCTGGAATCTGGCGGGACGAGTGCCAGTAGTCAAGGGCGCTCAGCTGCTTGCCCGCGAAGAGCTGCCGCATGCCGTCCGGAGTTCCCGCAAGGAGACCGAAAAAGGTCACCAGCAGGCCGGATGAGTGGCTGCCACCTGCGCGGCGACCGAGCATCCAAAGCAGGGACCCGACCATGCCCCCGATGATCCCAACGATCAGGTTGTAGCCGAACTCGAGCGGCAAATGGCTCACCCACAGTGGAACCGTCCACAGCAAGGCGCCCCAGTAGTAGTACGGCAGGACTTCGCCCGCCAACCACATGTCCGGAGGCGGGAAGCCGTCGGCCCGGAGCAGAGACGCGAGAATTCCGAGGTCCATCGGTTTTTCGGTGTATGAGATCTGCGGGTGGTCGAGACGGATGAAGATGATCGCCGCGGCGATGGTAAGAAAAATCGCCTCGCCGATCAGCACCATTCTCCACTGTCTTCGCTTCCAGACCACGCCACCGCCGACCACGGCCACCACGACCAGAACGGCGGCACCAAGGGACCGCCACTCGCGGACTCCCATGACCCCGACCCACCAGGCGGGCAGGGCAACCAACACCATGCCGGCGAGACGGCCGCCGGCCCAGGCTTCGAGGTCGTCGAGCCCGAGCCAAACGAGCAATGCGTATCCACCGAGGCCTGCCCCCATCACCGCCAGGAGAAAAAACAGAATGGCCATGCTTGGATTCATTGTAGCCCGTGTCGAATGCCAAGGGCTTCCCTGCGCAACCCCTTCTTCGAAAACTCACCCCAGATCACCCATATGACGCAGATAACGTCACGATCAAGCTCGTGGATTGGTAGGTCCACGGTTCAACGAAACGGCAAGGCCCACTCAACGACTTTGAAACCGCA
>Ga0315534_1000676_pt1 | contig 24005 bp, 22 predicted proteins | sample SalMarSW160240MG_FD_203094 | JGI IMG/M metagenome (GOLD analysis project Ga0315534, IMG submission 203094) | Salt marsh sediment microbial communities from the Plum Island Ecosystem LTER, Massachusetts, United States - Salt Marsh Sediment SW1602-40 ...
CTCCAGCGAATTGGGGGCCCAGACCGCGACGCGGTCGCCGCGCTCGACACCCGACGCGCACAGCGCACGGGCCGCGCGCCGCACCATGGCCTCGAGCTCGACGAAGCCGACGCGACGTTCGCTGTCGACGACCGCTTCGGAATCGCCGAACCGGCGCGCGGCATCGCGGACCATCGCGGGCACGGTCGGCCACGTGACCTCGCTGCGCACGTGTCGCGTTCCCCCTGTGCGGTCGCCATCTGGGTGAGGCCGGAGAAGCGACCGTAGCACGGGCGGAAAGGTGACTTACAAGAGGCGGATATGACGTTATCGCCGCACGGTCAGGGTCGGACCATCGGGGCCGGACCATCGGGGCCGGACCATCGGGGCCGGACCATCGGGACCGGGCCAACCGGGCGCGGAGGTCGACCTTGCGGACCTTGCCCGTGGCCCCCGGTGATCGACGGGTGCTCGGTCGAGCCGTAGGCGCGGATGATCGCGATCCCGAGTGACGCGGCTCGCTCCGCCAACGGCCGCGGCACGGGCGCACCCCCGAGCCCGACCCGACGGATGCGTCGCGCGTGCTCGGGTGTGAAGTCGGGGTGCTCGATGATGCTGGACAGGAAGACCGCCGCCCCGGTGCCGGCGCCGATGTCGGCCTCGACCATGATCTCGAGGACCCGTGCGGGATCCCACCGGTCGATCAGGTGGATGTCCTCACCCAGCTGCATCGGAGCGAGGACCGCGCCCAGCATCCCGGTGGCGTGGGCGACCGGGGAACCCATCAGGTTCGGCGCGCCCGGCGTGATCCACGGGCGGATGTGCGCGACCTCGGCCAGCAGCGTCCGGTGGCTGTGCAGCACCCCCTTCGGGTCGCTCGTCGTGCCCGACGTGTAGGCGAGCACGCAGATGCCGTCGGGGTCGCCCGCGTGCACGGCGCTCGCCGGGGGAGCGGCGTCGACCGCGTCCCATTCCACGCGCGCGATTCGGCCGGCATCGCTGCCCGTCGCGCCGACCACGACGTGCAGCGCGAGGTCGGGCAGGGGCGCCTCGCCCCCATCGACGATCTCCAGGTAGTCGACGGCGCCGTACCGGTCGGCGGAGATGTACGCCCGCGCCCGGCTCTGCGCCAGGATGAAGCGCACCTCCTTGCTCCCGTAGATGTGCACGATCGGGACGAGGACGTACCCGCCCATGGCGAGCCCGTAGAACGCGACGATCGCTTCGCGCCAGTTCGGCAGCTGGAACGCCACGACGTCGCCCGGCTCGAGCCCCGCCTCCCGCAGCGCCGTCACCAGACGCAACGCGTCGGCGTGGATCTTGGCGTAGGTGCCGTGCCACGGCCGCGTCTCGGACCACACGTCGACGGTCGCGTCCGGCGCGTCGCGCAACGAACGATCAACGAGATCGCCGAGGGTCTCGTCGGTCCACAACCCCTCGGCGAGATACCGCTCCCGCAGATCGGTGGGCATGCGCCGCACCGGCCACGTCGAGGCCGGGCTCACGCCGGCGGCGCGACGGCCGACAGCGCTCGCATGCTCTCGACGAGCTCCTCCAGTGGTGTCCCGGTCGGGTACACGGCGGCCGCCCCCGCGGCTTCGAGACGCTCCACGTCGCGGCGGGGGATCGTCCCGCCGACGACGAGCAGCACGTCGTCGGCGCCCACGGCGCGCAGCGCGTCGGCGGTCTTCTGGGTGAGCGCGAGGTGCGCGCCGCTCAGGATGCTCAGGCCCACGATCCGAACGTCTTCTTGGAGCGCGACCGACGCGATCACGTCGGGACGCTGGCGGATGCCCGTGTAGATGACCTCGAACCCGGCGTCGCGCAGCGTGCGGGCGACGAGCTTCGCGCCGCGGTCGTGGCCGTCGAGGCCGGGCTTCGCCACCAGCACCCGGACCGGCATCAGGCCACGCCCATCAGAAGACGCCCATCAGAAGACGGCCGGCTGCTGGAACTCGCCCCACTCGTCCTTGAGCACGTCGACCATCTCGCCGACCGTGCAATAGGCCTTCGCGCAGTCGACGAGGAGCGGCATGAGGTTCTCGCCGTCGCGACTCGCAGCCTTGCCGAGCGCGTCGAGGGTGGCGCGCACCTCGGTGGCCGAGCGCGAGCTCTTCACCTCGGCGAGCCGCTCGAGCTGACGGATGCGGCCCTTCTCGTCGAGCTCGTAGCCCTCGACGTCGGGTGGCTCCTCGTCGGTCTCGAAGCAGTTGAGCCCGACGATCCTTCGATCACCGGACGTGACGGCCTGCTGGACCCGGACCGCTTCGTCCGAGATGAGTCGCTGGAGGTAGCCCTCCTCGACCGCCTTGACCATGCCGCCGCGTCGTTCGAGGTCGTCCATGATCTCGACGACCCGAGACTCCATCTCGTCGGTCAGCGCCTCGACGTAGTACGAGCCACCGAGCGGATCCGCGACGCGCGCCGCGCCGGTCTCGTTCGCGAGAACCTGCTGGGTTCGCAGCGCGAGCGTGGCGGACTCCTCGCTCGGGAGCGCGAACGGCTCGTCCCACGCCGCGGTGAACATCGACTGCACGCCACCCAGCACCGACGCGAGCGCCTCGTAGGCGACCCGGACGATGTTGTTGTGCGCCTGCGGTGCATACAGCGAAGCGCCGCCCGCGACGCAGCCGACGCGGAACATGCACGACCGGTCTTCCTTCGCGCCGTAGCGCTCTCGGACGATGTGCGCCCACCGACGTCGCCCGGCGCGGTACTTGGCGATCTCCTCGAAGAAGTCGCCGTGGGTGTAGAAGAAGAAGGAGACCTGCGGCGCGAACTCGTCGATCGTCATGCGTCCGCGCGCCATCACCTCGTCGCAGTACGTGATGCCGTCCATCAGCGTGAACGCCATCTCCTGTGCGGCGTTGGCGCCCGCGTCGCGGAAGTGCGCACCTGCGACCGAGATTGCGTTGAAGCGCGGCACCTCCTCGGCGCAGAACTCGATCGTGTCGGCGATCAGCCGAAGCGACGGGCGCGGCGGCCAGATCCAGGTGCCGCGGCTCACGTACTCCTTGAGGATGTCGTTCTGGATCGTGCCCCGCAGCTTCACCCGGTCGACGCCCTGCTGCTCGCCGACCGCGACGTAGAACGCCAGCAGGATCGCGGCCGTGCCGTTGATCGTGAAGCTCGTGCTGATCGCGTCGAGCGGGATCTGGTCGAACAGGATCTCGGCGTCCGCCAGCGTGTCGAGCGCCACGCCGACGCGGCCGACCTCCTCCTCGACATCGGGGTGGTCGGAGTCGTAGCCGCACTGTGTCGGGAGGTCGAGCGCGACCGACAGACCCGTGCCGCCCTGCGCGAGGAGGTAGCGGTAGCGCTCGTTGGACTCCTCCGGCGTGCCGAACCCCGAGTACTGCCTGATGGTCCAGAGCCGGCCGCGGTAGCCGTCCGGGAAGTTCCCGCGGGTGAAGGGGAAGACGCCCGGCTCCGGTATGGACTCCGCCGGCCCCAGCGCGTCGGGGCCGTAGCTGACGGCCAGCGGGATGCCGGCCTCGCTGCGGACCGGCTCGTCGCGGCCCGAGGCGTCCATCGCGCCGAGCGTACCGAAAATCGGATTTGCACCGGGTGGTGGGGCGGCTTCGATCGTTCGCGATAACCTTGTTCTCGGCATCCGAGTGTCCGCTTCCGCGTAGGCGGCTCGCGGGGTGCCTCGATATACTGACTAGTCGGTACAAGTCTGCCGGGGCGGCTGTGCGCAGTGGGCCCAGGTCGGAGCACAGGGGGGAACCATGAAGCTCTCGCGGGTCGCGTCGACGGCCGCCGTGCTGGGCACCGTCGTCGTCCTGATGGCCTCGACGCTCGCGGGGGCGAGCGCGCCCACGGGCAGCCAGACGCCGAAGGCCGACGACGTCGGCATCACCGACGACGAGATCCGCATCGCGGTCGTCGCCGACGTCGAGAACCAGCTCGTGCCGGGTCTCTTCCAGGCCAGCGTCGACGGAGTGCGGGCGTGGGCCAAGGGCGTCAACCAGCAGGGCGGCCTGGCCGGCCGCAAGGTCGTCGTCGACTTCATCGACTCGCACCTGTCGCCCGACGACGCCCGCAACGCGATCATCAAGGCGTGCTCGGACGACTTCGCGATGGTCGGCGGCCAGGCGCTGTTCATGAACAACGTCGACGACATGGTCGCCTGCCCGAACAAGGAGGGGCAGCCCGTCGGGCTGCCCGATCTTCCCGGCCTCGCCCTCGAGCCGGCGCAGAAGTGCTCGGGGCTCACCTACGTCGCGACGGGCGACCAGCAGTACTGCGCGACCGCCGACGAGCACCCGCAGACCTACTACCCACACCAGGGCGACTTCCGCTACTACCTGAAGCAGGAGAAGGATCTGCACGGCGTGTACACGGTGCCGACCGACCTCAAGGCCACGCGGGACTCGGTCATCCCGCAGGTGCAGTCCGGCGTCGACCTGGGCATCGAGGGCGACGGCGACGGGTTCTACGACACCTCGGCCCGAGCGACCCAGAGCGCGATGACGCCGATCATCAGGGTCGTCCAGGACAACGACTCGAACTTCGTCTACAACGGCAACGCGTTCGGGCTCATGGTGTTCCTCCGCAAGGAGGCGAAGCTCCAGGGCGTCGACTCGGTGAAGTACTGGGCCTGCAACCAGGGCTGCTACGACCGCGAGTTCCTCTCGCAGGGTGGTGCCGACGTCGAGGACACGTATGCGGTCACGTACACGCTGCCGTTCTACAGCGAGTACAAGTCGAACCCGACGATGAAGAAGCTCGTGAACCAGCTCGGTGGCCCCGACCAGATCAACGCCAACGGCATCGCGTCCTTGGTCGCCTCGCTCCTGTTCCAGGACGCGGTCGAGAACGTGGTGAAGACCGGCGACACGCTCAACCGGGAGACGCTCCTGCAGTCGCTCGACGGCATCCACGACTTCGATGCCGGCGGCATCATCGGGCCCACCGACATCGGCAACCACAAGGCGTCGCCCTGCTACATCATGAGCCAGGTGCAGGACGGGCAGTGGGAGCGGGTGTACCCGAAGAAGGTCGGCACGTTCGACTGCAACAAGAAGAACATCAACGAGCTCGAGCTCGACCTCACCGAGGGCTGACCTCCAGAGGCGCATGACATGAGCGGCGACACGCGGGGCGAGGGAGTGCTCGACCCGCGTGTCGTCGCGCACTTCGAGGCGAACCCTTTCCACCAGAGCCCGTTGGAGCTGGACGGGCTCCCGCCGGAGATCCTCGCGTTGGCTCGCGGCGAGGCGATCGAGCCGCCGAGTCGCGAGATCGCGCAGGTCACCGACGACGCGGTCGAGGGCATCCCGATCCGGATCTACCGGAGCGACGAGCCGCCCGCGGGCGCGATCGTCTACTTCCACGGTGGTGGGTTCTGCATCGGGAGCATCGGCCTGATGGACGACGTCGCCCGCGAGCTCGCCCACGCGGGCAACGCGACCGTGGTGTCGGTCGAGTACCGCCTGGCTCCCGAGCATCCCTTTCCCGCCGGACTGGACGACTGCGAGACCGTCACCCGGTGGGCGCTCGCGCACGCAGGCGCGCTCGAGGTCGCTCCCGAGCGCGTCGTGGTTGCAGGTGAGAGCGCAGGGGGCACCCTCGCCGCGGCCGTGACGCTGCGCCTCCGCGGGAGCGGCGAGGTGCCCCTCGCCGGACAGGTGCTGATCTACCCGGGGACCGACGGCGACTCGTGGGATCACCCCTCGCGCCGCGAGTTCGACGGGATCGTGCTCACGCGCTCGAGCATGGACGCGTACTGGCAGCGCTACTCGGCGGGCCACGACCTCGGCCGTGACCCCCTCGCGGCCCCGTTGCAGGCGCCGAGCCTGGCCGATCTGCCGCCGGCCCTGGTGGTCCTGGGCGGTTGCGACCTCCTGCGCGACGAGGGGCGCGCGTACGCACGGCGTCTCGCGGAGGAGGGAGTGCCGGTCGAGGAGGTGTGCTTCGCAGGGCAGCCACACGGGTTCGTCAACTTCGGTGTCCCGGCGGCGGCCGACGCGTTCGAGCGGATCGGCTCCTGGCTGGCGAAGGCGTTCGAGTCGGCGTCGTCGTGAACCTCCCGCACCACGGTCGCTGGCTGGAGGAACTCGAGGTCGGCGCCGTCGTGCCGCACGCGCTCACGCGGACGATCACCGAGAGCGACAACGTGCTGTTCACGACGATGACGATGAACCCGGCGAGGCTGCACCTCGACGCCGAGTACGCCGCGAACGAGACCGAGTTCGGACGACCGCTCGTCAACAGCATGCTCACGCTCGCGCTGCTCGTCGGGCTGAGCGTCCTCGAGACCACCCACGGCACGACCATCGCGAACCTGGGCTTCCAGGCGGTCGAGTTCCCGGCGCCCGTGTTCGCCGGTGACACCATCCACGCAGAGACCGAGGTCGTCGCGGCGCGCGACTCGCGCTCGCGGCCCGACGCGGGCGTCGTGACGTTCGAGCACCGCGCGTTCAACCAGCGAGACGAGCTCGTGTGCCGAGCGCGCCGGGATGCGCTCATGCGGCGGCGACCGACCGAGGGTCGGCAATCGGTCGACGGATGAGCGGGCCGCGCTACCGCGTCGTGCAGTGGGCGACCGGGAACATCGGCACCCGCGCGTTGCGGGAGGTGATCCGGCACCCGACGCTCGATCTCGTCGGCGTGCTGGTGCACGACCCCGCGAAGGCCGGCGTGGATGCCGGCACGCTCTGCGGTGAGGGTGCGACCGGCGTCGTCGCGACGACCGACCCGGCGAAGATCGTCGCGCTCGCTGCCGACTGCGTGCTCTACATGCCGCAATCGGCGGGTGTCGACGACGTCGTCGCGCTGCTCACCGCCGGCACCAACATCGTGACGACCTGCGGCGTGCTCTCGGGCGAGGGGCGTCGTCTCGGCGACGAGGACCGGCGCCGGGTGCTTGCCGCGTGCGAGCGCGGCAAATCGTCGCTGTACGCGACGGGGAGCAGCCCCGGCTTCATCACCGACGCGCTGCCATTCGCGCTCCTGTCGCTCCAGCGGCACGTCGAGTCCTACGAGATCGAGGAGTTCGCGAACCTGTCGCGTCGTGACTCGCCGGCGCTGCTGTTCGAGCTGATGGGATTCGGCCGGCCCCTCGACTCCTACAGCCCCGACCGGGCGTCGTACCTCCTCGGTGAGTTCGGCCCCGCGCTCGCCGGCATCGCGGCTGCGGCCGACCGACCCGTCGACGACTGGACGTGCGCCGGTGAGGTCGCCGCGGCCCGCCGCACGACGACGATCCTCGCCGGGGAGATCCTCGAGGGCACGGTCGCGGCGCAACGCAACGTCCTCGGGGGGATCAGCGACGGCACCGAGGTCGTGCGGTTCACCGCGACCTGGTACTGCTCCACGGAGCTGGAGCCGCAGTGGGAACTGCGACCGACGGGCTGGCGCGTGCGCGTCCGAGGCGACGCGCCACTCGATGTCGAGCTGCCGTTCCCGGTCCCGGTCGACGAGCTCGCGTCGTACACGCCCGCGTACACCGCGAACCGGCCGGTGAACGCCATCCCGTATGTCTGCGCGGCGCGTCCGGGCTTGCTCGCGACCGACGACCTGCCACCGATCACCCCGGCCGGACCGCGCGAGCGAGGCCCACGTTGACAACCGTGGGCATCGCCACGGGTGCCGGACGGGGCATGGGTCGCGCGTGCGCCGAACGGCTCGTCGAGATGGTGGACGTCCTGCTCCTCGTGGACCGGGACGAGTCCACGCTCGCGACCGCCGTGCGGGAGCTGTCGGATGGCGGGCATCGTGCGGCTGTCGAGCCGTTCCCACTCGATGTGTCGGACGGCGCCGGGCTCGCACGACTCGCGGCGCGGGTCGAGCAGCGCGGCGCGCTGCGCGCCGTCGCGCACGCCGCCGGGATCTCGCCCACGATGGCCGACTGGCGCCAGATCTTCTCCGTCGACCTCGTTGGCTCCGCGATGCTCGCCGAGGAGCTGCGGCCGCTCGCGTCCGAAGGCACCGCGATGGTGCTCTTCGCGTCGATGGCACCGCATCTCGGCATCACCGATCCGCAACCGGCGCCCGATGCGGTCCTCGACGATCCGCTCCACCCGGACTTCCTCGAGCGCATCCGGGACGCGGTCGGCGAGACCGTCGAGGACCCCGGGATGGCCTACGCGTGGGCCAAGCGGGGCGTCCAACGCCTGGTCCGGCGTGAGGCCGAGCGTCTCGGCCCGGTCGGCGCCCGTGCGTGCTCGCTGTCGCCCGGGATCATCGACACCCCGCAGGGCCAGCAGGAGGCCGAGGCGCAGCCGGTCATGCAGCTGCTCGTGGAGCGCACGCCGCTCGGCCGGGTCGGAGGCGCGGACGAGGTCGCGGCCGTCGCGGCGTTCCTGCTGTCCGACGAGGCCGGCTACGTGAGCGCGGTCGACGTGCTCGTCGACGGTGGACTCGTCGGGACGATGCGGTCGGGGGACGTCGCGTGATGCGCGGCAGCTCGTGCCCGTGACGGCCTGATCGATCCGGATCTGCTCAGGAGGCCGCGACCTGGAGGAGCGCGTCGGCGACCGCCGCAGGCTCGGTGATCATCAGGTCGTGGCCGGTGTCGATGTCCCACAGGCGACCATCGGCGCGGGCCTGCTCCATGAGCTGCGGGTCGCGCGTCGGCAGCGTGGACGTGCAGACGATGTAGTACTTGGGGATCGCGACCGTCGCCGCTTCGTTGGTGAGCTCGAGCTCCTGCTCGAAGCACTGCCACGGGTGCGGCGTGAGACGCTCGGCCATCCACGCCAGGTCGTCGGGGTCGCTCACTCCGTAGAGCATCCCGGCGTCGGGTGAAGGCCACAGCACGAGCTCGAGACCGTCGACGACCTTCCCGCCGGGGCGGACGGCGTTGATCACGGGCCCGGCGACGTCGACGAGCGACTGACCGTTCACCGGTGTGGCTGCGTCGAGGTAGACGAGCTTGCCGATGCGATCGGCGGCTCGGTCGACGACCCCGGTGATCACCATCCCGCCGTAGCTGTGGCCGACCAGGATCACGTCGCGCAGGTCGTCGGAGTGCAGGACGGCCACGATGTCGCGTATATGGAGGTCGAGGTCGACGTCCGCAGTCAGCAGGTGCGCGCGCTCACCCAACCCGGTGAGCGTGGGGGTCCGGACGTCGTGGCCCGCCTCGCGCAGCAGCCGCGCCACGCGGTCGTAGCACCATCCTCCGTGTCCGCCCCCGTGCACGAGGATGTAGGTCGCCATCAGGTGCCTGCCTGCGCGCGGCCGCGCGCGGTCACGTCCTGGCGTCGAGCGGCGACGAGGCTCGTCCCGGGCTGCCACGTCTCCGCCATGTAGCCCTCGATGAGATGCGCCTCGTCGAGGGTCGCCGCGTTCGCGATCTGCCGGTAGTGCTGGAGCAGGCGTCGCACACCGACCTGGTCGTTGCTGACGATCTCCCCGGCGAGGGTGTGGGCGAACGGCAGGAGCTCGTCGTGGGACACGACATGGTTGACGAGGCCGAACGAGAACGCATCCTCGGCAGTGAGGAAGCTTCCGGTGAGCGACATCTCGATGGCTCGCCGAAGACCGATCGACTGCGCGAGGAGGACCGTGATGCCGCCTCCGGGCATGATGCCGACGCGCGCGTGCGTGTCGGCGAACCGGGCCCGTTCCGACGCCACGAGGAGCGTGCACTGCAACGCCAGCTCGAGCCCGCCCGTCACCGCGACTCCGTTGATCGCGCCGATGATCGGCTTCTCGATCAGGGGGACGAACCGGTAGAGCCCGTTCGTGTCGCGCTCGGGGCCTGCGCCCGGTTCGCGAGGAGCCGCGGTCGGGCCGACCTCCCCGGCGACCTCCTTCAGATCGACGCCGGCGCAGAAGGCGGGATCGGCCCCGGTGAGGACGACCGCATCGACGTCGGGGTCGTCGCCGGCTGCAGCGACCGCGTCCCACAGGGCGAAGGCGAGCTCTCGGCTCAGCGCGTTGCGGGCGTCGGGCCGGTTGAGGGTCAGGGTGGCGACGCGATCCTCGACGTGCACGAGGACGACGGGCTGCGGCGCGGCGGGCGTCATCGGACCACTTCTCTACACGCCGAGGCGAGCGCGCGTCGCCCCGAGGCGTGTGCTAAGCAACTGCTCAGCATCGAGCGAGTCGATCGGCGGAGGTGGCCCCGATGGGAGAGCTGGACGGCAAGATCGCGGTCATCACGGGCGCAGGCTCGGGGATGGCGCGGGCGTCGACCGAGGTGTTCGTGCGCGAGGGCGCCAAGGTGCTCGCGGTCGACATCAGCGGTGGGGAGGAGAAGACCGCCGCCGGGCTCGGCGACGCGGTCGTGCCCTGCCGCTGCGACGTCACCGACGAGGCGCAGGTCGAGGCGATGTTCGCCGCGGCGATCGAAGCCTTCGGTCGCGTCGACGCGGTGCTCAACGTCGCCGGCGTCGGCAGCGCACAGCCGCTCGCCGACATCACCCTGGACGAGTACGACCGCACCATGGGGGTCAACCTCCGCGGGGTCATGCTCGGCACGAAGCACGGCATCGGCACCATGCTCCCGAGCGGCGGCGGCGTGATCCTGAACTGGTCGTCGATCGGGGGCATCAACGCGTCGGACATGCCGACGAGCGTGTACTCGGCCACGAAGGCGGGAGTCATCGCGTTCACGAAGGCCGCGGCCGTCGAGTACGGCACCAAGGGCATCCGGGCCAACGCGATCTGTCCCGGCTTCATCGAGACCGAGATGTCGGGCGGCCCGGGCGCGGGGGAGCGGTTCCCCGCGATGGTGCAGGGCTCGGCGTTGAAGCGAGCCGGCCAGCCGCAGGAGGTGGCCGAGGTCGCGTCCTTCCTCGCCTCCGACCGCGCGTCCTTCCTCACCGGCGTCGTCGTCCCGATCGACGGCGGCACGACCGCGGCATTGCGCGCATGACGATGGCAGACGAGACCGCCGTCGCCTACGACCCCTTCGACGCGGAGATCAACGCGGACCCGTACCCGGTGTTCCGACGCCTGCGCGACGAAGCACCGATCTTCTTCAACGAGCAGTACGACTTCTGGGCGCTCTCCCGTCACGCCGACGTGGAGGCCGCGCTCGTCGACTGGCAGACCATGTCGAGCTCGCGGGGCGACATCCTCGAGATCATCCAGTCGGGGATGGAGCTCCCACCCGCGGTCGTGCTCTTCGAGGATCCCCCGCTGCACACCATGCATCGGAGCCTGATGTCGCGGGTCTTCACCCCGAAGCGGATGAACGCCCTGGAGGACCAGGTCCGGGAGCTCTGCGCCACGTGCCTCGATCCGCTCGTCGGCGCCGACCGGTTCGACTTCGTGACCGACCTCGGCGCCGAGATGCCGATGCGGGTCATCGGGATGCTGCTCGGGATCCCCGACGCCGACCAGACCGCCGTCCGCGACAAGTCCGATGCGTTCCTGCGAACCGAGTCGGGCAAGCCCATGGAGCTGCAGCAGGACGCGATCGCCAACGGGGAGATCTTCGCGGAGTACGTCGACTGGCGTGCGCAGCACCCGTCCGACGACCTGATGACCATGCTGCTCAACGCCGAGTTCGAGGACGAGACCGGCACGAAGCGCACGCTGACTCGCGACGAGGTCCTCACGTACACGCAGGTGCTCGCCGGGGCGGGGAACGAGACCACGGGCCGGCTGATCGGTTGGCTGGGCAAGCTGCTCGGCGACCACCCCGACCAACGGCGCGAGCTGGTCGAAGATCGCTCGCTCATCCCGAACACGATCGAGGAGGCCCTTCGCTTCGAGCCCACCGGCCCGCACGTCGCCCGGTACGTGGCGCGAGACGTCGACTACTACGGCGTCACGGTTCCCGAGGGCAGCGCGATGCTCCTGCTCGTCGGCTCCGCCAACCGCGACGAGCGGCGCTACGACGATCCCGACCGCTTCGACATCCACCGCGACATCGGCCAGCACCTCACGTTCGGCTTCGGGCTGCACTTCTGCCTCGGCGCGGCCCTGGCGCGGCTCGAGGGCCGGGTCGCGCTCGACGAGGTGCTGAGCCGCTTCCCGGAGTGGGAGGTCGACCTCGACAACGCCCGGCTCGCGCCGACGTCCACGGTGCGGGGGTGGGACACGATGCCGGTGGTCCTGGGCTGAGCTCCCGCCTACCGCTGCGGCGCGGGGCCCTCGGAGCGCTCGAGGTACTGCTCGACGAGGGCGCGCATCTCCGCGTGCCCGGTCGTCATGCCGAGCGCCTCCTCCAGCACGAGGATGCGTGAGACGCTCGTCATCAGCACCGCTACCGCCTCGGGCGGCAGCGCTTCGGCGCCGGCATGGGCGAGGACGTCGGCGATCGCCTCGGTCTCGCGCCGGCGGAACCGCTCCGCGTAGGTGGCGAGCTCGGAACGGATGGCCTTGCGGTGGTTCGCGAGCGCGGAGAACTCCATCGTGAGCGTCGTACCCGCGGGATCGCTGCTGAACTCCCACAGCGCACGGAGCGGCTGCGGCGACGCGAGCGCGCGCGACTGACGCTCGAGGTTCTGCTCTGCGCCTCGCCGGACGAGCGCGATGAACAGGTCGTCCATCGTCCGGAAGTAGTAGTGGACGAGCTGGGGCTTGAGCCCTGCCTTGGCGGCGACCCGCCGCGACGTGACCGCGGCATATCCCTCCTCGAGCATCAGCTGCTGCGCGGCATCGAGCAGCGCGGCGCGCGTGGCCGAGTCCTCGGCGCCGATCCGGCGGGTCACGGTCATGGTGGCGTGGATCCTCGCATGGTGGGGGTCGGGGGATGCGTTGACCGCTCCGAATCGCCCATGCTAAGCACCCGCTCAGCATGACCGAGGTCGCGGCCACCCGGTACGCCGGTGCGCGGATCAACCGGGTGGAAGACGGTCGGTTGCTCACGGGGGCGGGCACGTTCGTCGACGACGTCTCGCGCCCCGGGATGCTGCATGCGTGCTTCGTGCGGAGCCCGTTCGCACGGGCGCGCATCGAGGCGATCGACGTCTCCGAGGCGCTCGCGCTGCCCGGCGTCCAGGCGGTGTTCGTCGCCGCCGATCTCAACCCGGGCGTGCGCGAGCAGTGGTACACGTTGACCGGTCCGCAGATGCCCGACATCGCGCGACCTCCGCTGGCCGACGACGAGGTCCGCTTCGTCGGTGATCCGGTCGCACTCGTCGTCGCGGAGAGCCGCTACGTCGCCGAGGACGCGGTCGACCTGGTCGTCGTCGACTACGAGCCGCTGCCCGCGCTCGCCGACTACCTCGAGGCCGCGTCCAGTGACGAGCTCGTGCACGCGGACGCGCCAGGCAACCTCGCCGGCCAGCTCGCGGGTGCACGGGCCGAGGCCATCGACGAGATCGCCGAGACGGCGGCTCATGTCGTCACCGAGACGATCTACCAGCAGTCGCACGCAGCGGTCCCCATCGAGACCCGGGGCCTGGTCGTCGAGTGGAGCGCCGGGAGCGGTGAGCTCACCATCTGGGCCGCCACGCAGGCACCACACGAGTGGCGCGCCTTCTGCGCGCGCCTGCTCGGCGTCCCGGAGCAGCACATCCGGGTCGTGATGCGCGACACTGGTGGCGGCTTTGGCCAGAAGGTCGTCCCGTTGCGGGAGGACATGTGCCTGATGCTGGCCGCTCGCAAGGTGCCGGCCGGGTTGAAGTGGATCGAGGACCGACGCGAGAACCTCATGGCGGCGGGACAGGCGCGTCACGAGCACGGCACCGTGCGGATGGTGCTCGACGACGACGCCAGGATCCTCGCGATGCAGCTCGACTACATGCAGGACGTGGGTGCATACCCGACGCCGAGCCCGTTGACGGCCGGAGCCGCCGTCGGGATGCTGTTCCCGGGTCCGTACCGCGTGCCCCAGGCGACCTACTCGATGAAGCTGGTGTTCACGAACACGAGCGGACGTACTGCCTACCGTGGGCCGTGGCAGTTCGAGTCGCTCGCGCGCGAGGTGGGTCTCGACATCGCGGCGCGCCGCATCGGCATCGACCCGGTCGAGCTCCGGCGCCGAAACCTGCTGCGCCGGGACGAGCTGCCGTGTGCGAACCCGAACGGCATGCCGTACGACCACATCTCGCCGAGCGAGACGTTCGAGCAGGCGCTCGAGATGCTCGACTACGACGCGTTCCGGCGGGAGCAACAGGACGCACGCACCGAGGGCCGCTACCTCGGTGTCGGCACGTGCACGTACGTCGAGCCGACGACGAGCGCGCAGGGGTACTACGCGACCGAAGGCGCGACGATCCGCATCGAGCCGTCGGGAACAGTGAGCGTGTACGTCGCGGGCGGATCGACCGGAAACAGCCTGGAGACGACCGCGGTGCAGCTCACGGCGGACGCGCTGGGCGTCGACGTCGACGACGTCGCCACGATCCAGGGCGACACCGCGGTCACGCCCTTCGGTGCCGGCACCGGCGGCAGCCGCAGCGGGTCGATGATCGCCGGCGCTGTCAGCGAGACCGCGGGCTCGCTGCGGGAGAAGATCGTCGCGTTGGCGGCACACCGGCTCGAGGCGGCCGAGGCCGACATCGAGCTGGCGCACGGACGCGCCAGCGTGCGGGGCACGCCGACGGCCGGCGTCTCGTTCGCCGAGCTCGCCCGGGTCGCCTACTTCGAGCCCCACCACCTTCCCGGGGGGATGAGCGCGGGTCTCGAGGCGAGCGCGCGCTACGCCGCGAGCAGCCCGATGCTCTGGGCCAACGCGACGCACGTGTGCACCTGCGAGGTCGACGTCGCGACGGGTCTGGTGACGCTGGGCCGATACATCGTGAGCGAGGACTGCGGGCCGATGATCAACCCGAACGTCGTCGAGGGCCAGATCGCCGGGGGCACCGTCCAGGGCATCGGGGGTGCGCTGCTCGAGCACTTCGTCTACGACGCCGACGGCAACCCGGTGACGACCACGTTCCTCGACTACCTGCTCCCGTCCGCGACCGACGTGCCGATGATCGAGTACGGCCATGTCGAGACACCGAGTCCCGGACCTGGCGGCTACAAGGGCGTCGGGGAGGGTGGCGCGATCGGCGCGCCACCCGCGGTGGTCAACGCGGTGGCGGACGCGCTTGCACCCTTCGACGTCGAGATCACGCGCCTGCCGGTCACGCCGGCGGCGATCCTCGCCCGGCTCGAGGAGGCGCGCCGACCGGGATGAATCATCGGCCTGCCGAGTGCAGGCTCACGGGGATTCCGGAGTAGCGCGCCATCCCTGTCGGCGCATCGATGTCGTCGTCGCACGTCAACCGGTTGACGTTGTCATCCTGGTGACCGTGGGGCACCGACAGCGCGCCCGGCCGGATCGATTCGTCGACCGTCGCGACGCCGGCGAGCTCGCCCTGCGCGCTCCGCACGATCACCGCCTCGCCATCGGACACCCCCGCCGCCGCCGCGTCGTCCGGATGCACGATGACGTCGACCGTCTCACCGAGGAAGTCGAGCTGTGAGTTGAGGTGTCGCGCCTGTCGACGCGGCACGAGCACCAGCGTGGGGGTCACCTCCTGCAGCGCCGTCAGCTGGTCGATAAGGAGCCGAGGCGCGAGGCGCCAGCCACCCAGTCGCGCGATGTGCTCCTCGACCCAGGGCGCGGGCAGGTCGTAGGGCTGCTCCACCCAGCCCGCCTCGACGAGCTCGCCGTAGGAGCACCGAGCGCCCGCGGTGATCCGCGCGAGCTCCGACTCATCGGTCGTCTGCTCGTCGCCCGAACCTGCGATGTCGTGGCCGAGGCGCCGCGCGAGCTCGGCGAGGACCCACCAGGTCGAACGCCGGTCGCCGACGGGGGAGACCACCGCCGCGGTGTGCTGGGCCGCGACGCGCGGGAGCAGGAAGTCCCACAGGGTCACGTCGGCGCGCTCGAGCTGGTCCTTGGTCGGCAGCACGTGGGTCGACAGTGCCGTGGTCCCGTTGGCGATGATCTCGATCGTCGCCAGCACGTCGAGCGAGCGGAGCGCCGGCACCAGGGCGTTCGTGTCGGGGAAGGCCGTCACGATCTGGCCACCGAGGTTCAAGACCGCCCTGATGTTGCCGGCGCCGATCTCGTCGGCGAGCACCGCGCAGGGCCACTCGCCGAGGAACCCGCGCGCGTCGGGGCGCGTGCCGGGACCGGTCCCGAAGAGGCCGCCCTCGGGCGGCGACACGGGAAGCTCGAACGACTCGAGCTGGTGCGCGAACCCGGGATGGAACCACACGCCGCCGGGGCGGTTCATGGAGCCGGTGATGATCATCAACGCCCACGCGAGCCACTGGGTCACGTTGGCGGTGGCCGACATCGTGACGCCGGTGCCCGTGACGACGGCGACGCGCCCGGCGCGGCGCACCGCGCGCAGCAGCTCCTCGAGCTCTGGCACCGGTACGTCGGCGACACGCGCCGCGTGCTCGAGACTGAACGGCGCGACCGCGGCGGTCAGCTCGCCCACGCCGACCGCCTGGTGCTCGAGCAGCTCGCGGTCGGCTCCCTCGAGCAGGAGCTCGCGCACCAAGAACGCGAGCACGGCATGGTCAGTGCCGGGGCGCGGTGCGAGATGGTGGGTCGCGAGCCGCGCCGTCTCGGTCACCCGGGGGTCGACGACCCACACCTCTCCACGCGCCGTCAGACTCCTGAGCGCCACCACCGGGTCGGGATGCGCGGACGTGTGGCCGTGCGACACCATCGGGTTGACGCCGACGTAGACGACGAGCTCGGTGCGATCGCGATCGACATGCGGGTTCAGCCCGGGGAAGCCCGCCATCTGATCGCACACGAGCACCTTCGCCGTACCGTCGATGGTCAGCGGGCTGAACCGGGCGCGTGTCCCGAGCGCGGCGAAGAGCGCCTCGGCCATGCGGTAGCCGGCGGCGTCCATCCCCACGCCGCTGCCGAAGAAGACGCCGATCGCCTCGGGGCCGTGGCGGTCGATGACCGTGCGCAGTCGAGCGGCGAGATCGTCGAGGCAGCCGTCCCAGGTCGTGGGCCGGAGCGCGTCGTCGACGCGGACGAGCGGACGCTCCAAGCGGTCCGGATGATGATGCATACCGGGGAGCGCACGGCCCTTCGCGCAGGTGTAGCCGTGCGAGAAGGGGTGGTCGCGGTCGCCGCGCACCCGCACGACCTCGTCCCCGTCGACGTCGACGAGGATGCCGCACACCGCGGTGCAGACCCGGCAGAAGCTGCGCACCGTGCGGATCGGGCCCCCGTGGGGAGCCGAGGTCGGCATCGCTTGATAACGTAATTCTCGCATTCCGAGTGTGCCACTTCCGCGAGCCCCGGGGGCCGAGATGACCGAGGACGCCACGTGACCGAGGGTGGACGGATCTCCGATCTCGTGGAGATCCAGGCGCTGTGCGCCCGCTACATGGCCTACACGAGCCAGCTCGTCGAGGATCGGTGGCTCGACGTGTTCACGCCCGACGCCGAGTACAACGCGTTCGGCACCGCGTACACGCTCGAGCGGTTCCCGGCGTTGTTGGAGGCAGCACCGCGGGGCCAGTTCATCGGGAACGTGCCCGTCGTCGAGCTCGACGGCGATCGCGCCACGGGGATGCAGCACTTCGTGTTCATCGATCAGCAGACGCACGCGATGCGCCTGGGCTGGTACCGCGACGAGTACCGGCGCACGGCCGACGGCTGGCGGATCCACCGGCGCGCCACCACGTTCATGCGCAAGCACGGCGGGTTCGACTCGGGCGTGCAGCACGATCCGCTCTCCGACGCCGAGCAGGGAGGAGCCTCGTGAACGAAGTCACCGGGGACCGCTTCACCGTGGACGGCCTCCCGAAGATCATCAGCGTCGACGACCACGTCGTCGAGCCGCCTCACCTGTGGCAGGAGCGACTGCCGGCGCGCATGCGCGCGCAAGGGCCGCGCGTCGAGCGGGCGCGATGGGGTGACTTCGCGCTCGACGTCGGCGCTTCGTACAAGCAGGAGATGACCGAGGACGGGACCTGGGGCGACTACTGGCTCTACGAAGACCGTGTCATCTACGTGCACAAGCGCCACGTCGCGATTCCGCTCGACGCGACGCCGGAAGGCGACATCAGTCGCTTCGATCGCTCCAAGATGTACATCGCCGCGATCACCTACGACGAGATGCGTCCGGGTTGCTACGAGCCGAAGGCACGCATCGACGATCTCGAGCTCGCCGGGGTCGACGGTTCGCTCGCGTTCCCGACGTTCCCGCGGTTCTGCGGTCAGACGTTCATGGAGGGCAACGACCTGGAGCTGGGGTTGGAGTGCGTGCGGGCGTACAACGACTGGATGATCGAGGAGTGGTGCGCCGCCTCCGACGGTCAGCTGATCCCGCTGTGCCTCATCCCGCTGTGGGACGTCGACCTCGCCGTCGCCGAGGTCACCCGCAACGCGGCGCGGGGCGCACGCGCCGTCTGCTTCAGCGAGATCCCGACGCACCTCGGGCTGCCGAGCATCCACACCGGTGCCTGGGACCCGTTGTTCGCCGTGTGCGAAGAGACGCGAACGGCCCTGTGCATGCACATCGGGTCGTCGTCGAAGATGCCCGCGGCGTCGCCCGACGCTCCGCCGTCCACCGCGATCATGCTCTCGTGCAACAACTCGATGGCGTCGTTGGCGGACTTCCTGTTCTCGGGTGTCCTCGTGCGCCACCCCGAGCTGAAGCTCGCGTACTCCGAGGGCCAGATCGGCTGGATCCCCTACGCGCTCGAGCGCGCCGACAACACGTGGAAGTACCACCAGAGCTGGACTCGTGCCGAGGAGGCGATCCCCGAGCCTCCGTCGACGTACTACCAGGGTCGCATCTTCGGCTGCTTCACGAACGACGTCCACGGGATGGAGTCGATCGAGCGGGTCGGCGAGGACAACGTCTGCTTCGAGACCGACTACCCGCACACCGACACGACGTGGCCCTTCGCGCACGAGGAGGTCGCGCGGATGACGACCGGGCTCACCGACGAGCAGCGCTACAAGGTGCTCCGGGGCAACGCCATCCGGATGCTCGACCTCGACCGCGTCTGAGCGCTCGGGCCCCGGCGCGGAGCGCGCGACGCGTGGGGCTCAGCCGCGAAGACCGTGGAGGCAGAAGTCCCAGGTCTCCTCGGCGGTCAGGCGCATCCGCGGGTCCTGGATCATGCGGTTGCCGAACCAGCTCCACATCACCGTCTGCTGCACCAACGCCGCAGCCCGGCGGGGATCGGGCACCTCGATGACCCCGGCTGCGGCGGCATCTTCCACGAGCTCCAGCAGCATCCGCGAGACCGGCTCCATCGCGGCCTTCACACGTTCGGGGTGCGCAGCCGCCAGCTGCACCGAGAAGTCGGAGATCGGACGGCGGTTGTGGGCACCGCGCTTGTGGGACGTGTCGACAGGTTCGCACCACTCGTGGAGGCGGATGGTGCAGGCACGAAGCCGGGCGAGCGGCTCGGTCTCGGCGTCGACGACGTGGCGGAAGTCGGCGACCGACTCGAGCACGGAGTCCTCCAGAAGCGCGAGCAGGAGCTCGTCCTTGCCGTCGAAGTACTGATAGAAGCCGCGCAGCGACTGCCCCGAGCGGTCGATGACCTCCTGGATCGTGAAGTCGGTGGAGCTCTTCTCGTCGATCAGCTCGAACGCGGCGTCGAGGAACCGTTGCACGCGCTGCTCGGCGCGCGAGCGGGCGGCGTGCAGGCTCCGTGAGACGGCCCGCTGGCGCCATTCCGGCCCCGGTGTGTCGTCAGCGCTCGTCGCTTCCGCCGATTCGGTGTTCGCTGCCATCGATTCGACGGTACCAGCGGGGTTCGGAGGGGAAGCGCCTTTGCGGTCGGCGTTCATCCCGTCCTCCGCTTCTGCTCCAACGCTTCCACGGCGGCCCAGTGCGCGTCGGCGACCCACAGACGCGCGAAAGCGTCCGTCGCGGGCGGTTCGAGGTGGGGATGTGACGACGGCAGCGCCGCGTCGATGACGGCCTTCACCGCCCGCGTGGTGCCCGGCGCCGTGCCGGCCATCCGTCGTGCGAGCCCGCGCCAGGTGTCCTCGAACGCGGCGCGGGGCGCGACCACGTCGACCAGCCCGAGCTCTCGGGCGGTGGCAGCGTCGTAGAGCTCTCCGGTCGCGATCGCCAGCAGCGCCCGGCTGTGCCCGACCACGCCGACGAGCCGCTCGGCGCCACCCCACGCCGGCATGATGCCCAACGCGACCTGGTTGAACCCGATCTTCACGTCGTCGGCCGCGACGCGGACGTCTGCTGCGATCGCGACCTCGGCGCCACCGCCGAGCGCGTGCCCGTTCAGCGCTGCGATCACCGGGATGGGCGACGTCGCGACGCGGTCGAGGAGACGGCGCACACGTCGGGCCATGTCCACCGCTTCCTCGTGAGTGCGGAGCGCACCGAGCTCCTTGAGATCGCCGCCCGACACGAACGCCCGGTCGCCTCCGCCACGGAGCACGAGCGCGGCCGCGTCGGACGCGAGGACGTCGTCGAGCGCCGCACCGAGCTCGTCGGCCGTCGCGAAGCCGATCGCGTTGCGCGCCTCGGGACGATCGATGGTGATCACCGCGACGCCGGCGTCGCGCTCGACACGCACGCCGCCCGGTGCGGTCATCGGGAGTCCTCCGGGAGTCGGGGGGCGTCGACCGTGTGCAGATCGGGATCGAGCTCGACGCCGGCGCTGTTGAACACCATCGCCAAGCACGTGTACGTGCCGACGACGAACGTGAGCTCCAGCAGCTGCCGCTCGTCGAGGTGCTCGGCGAGCCGCGCCCACGTGTCGTCGTCCACGCGGTAGTGGTCGAGCAGCTGGTCGGTCGCCGCGAGCAGGTCGGACTCCAGCGTGCCCCACACCTCGGCGTCCGCTCCCGACCCGATCGCATCGAGCTCGTCGTCGGCCAGCCCCAACGCTCGAGCCATGCGGACGTGTTGCAGCCATTCGTACGGCGATCGCGTGCGCCAGGCGACGCGCAGGATCATGAGCTCGCGGTGACGTGCGTCCAGCGTCGGCGTCCGCAGCAGCACCGCGTTGTAGACGAGGAACGGGCCGGCGAGCGCCGGGTGACGCACCAGCGTGGTGAGCACGTTGGGTACGGGCGAGGCGTCCGGTCCCGGCGAGACCATGCCCGCCACCGCCTGTTCCCCGAACGCGCTCCGAACCGCGGCGACCGCCTCGCCGTCCCACTCCGCGGCCGGGAGGGGTGCGATCCGCGGGCCCGTTGGCGTCACAGGTACGAGCCGCCGTTCACGTTGATCTGCTGACCGGTGATGTACGACGCGTCATCGGAGCAGAGGAAGGCGCAGGCGGCCGCGATGTCGTCGGCGGTCCCCACCCGTCCGACGGGGATGGCCTTCGCGATCAGGTCGAGGCTCGGGAGGTTGCCCTGCTCCTCGGCGCGGTGGGTCATCGGGGTCTCGATCGCCCGGGGCGGGATCGTGTTCACGGTGATGCCGTGCTTGGCGAGCTCGACGGCCAGTGCCTTCGTGAGACCGATGACGCCGCCCTTCGAGGCGACGTAGTGGGCCATGCGCGCGGCGCCCGACTGGGCGCTCGACGACGAGATCGTCACGATCCGGCCCCAGCCGGCCTCGATCATGTCGGGCACGGCGGCCTGGAGGCAGTGGAACGTGCCGGTGAGGTTCACGGCGAGCACGCGGTCCCACTGCTCGATCGTGAGGTCGAGGAAGGGCGTGAACTGGTCGAGACCGGCGCTCGTGACCATGATCTCGACTGGCCCGAGGTCGGCGCGCACGCGCCCGAGCGCCTGGTCGACCGTGGCGCGATCGGCGACGTCGACCGCCGCGGCGAGGGCCTGCGGCCCCGTCGCCCGCAGCTCCTCGGCCCCGCGCTCGGCGGCGGCGGCATCGAGGTCGAGCAGCGCCACTCGGCATCCGGCCGCGCCGAGCCGCCGGGCGATCGCCAGCCCGATCCCGGACCCGGCCCCGGTGACGACCGCGACTCGGCTCATCGCCCCCGCTCCTCTCATCCGTGTCGGGTCATCCGTGTCGGGTCATCCGTGTCGGGTCATCCGTGTCGGGTCATCCGTGTCGGGTCACCAGCCTCGCGGCGAGTATGGAGCAGCCTCGAGCGCAGGTGCAAGGCGACTCTCGAATAGCGAGAATAGGATTGCCGGATGCGGATCGGCGTGATGATCGGGCCCGAGCGAGGGCGCTACGGCGAGAAGGTCGAGAAGCTCGTCGCCGACGCGGCGGCAGCCGAGGCCGCGGGCTTCACGTCGGTCTGGGTCCCGCAGATCCCCGACGACTTCGACGCGCTGACCGCGATCAGCCTCATGGGCCGAGCGACCTCGAGCATCGAGCTGGGGACCGCGGTGCTCCCGATCCAGACGCGCCATCCGGTCGCCATGGCGCAGCAGGCCCTCTCGACGCAGGCCGTGTGCGAGGGCCGACTCACGCTCGGGCTCGGTCCGTCGCACCACTGGATCGTCGAGGACATGCTGGGCCTCCCGTACACCAAGCCCGCGCGCCTCGTGCGCGACTACCTCGAGGTGCTGGACGCTGCGCTCGCGGGCCCGGGCCCGGTCGACGTCGAGAACGACACCTTCCGGGTCCACAACCCGCTCGACGTGACCGACCTCGCGCCGACCCCGATCCTGCTCGCCGCGCTCGCACCGGTGATGCTGCGCGTCGCGGGCGAGCGAGCCTCGGGGACCATCTTGTGGATGGCCGACGAGCGCGCGATCGGCGACCACATCGTCCCTCGAATCACGAAGGCAGCCGAGGAAGCCGGCCGGGCGCGCCCACGGGTCGTCGCCGGAGTCCCCGTCGTGGTGTGCGCGGGCGACGAGGTTCGCTCGGCGCGCGAGCGTGCGAACCGCGTGCTCGGACACGCCGACTACTCGCCGAACTACGAGCGGCTGCTCGAGCAGGGCGACGCGACCGACGTCGGCGATCTCCTCGCGGCGGGCGACGAGTCGGCGGTGGTCGAGCGACTCCGCCGCTTCCGCGACGCCGGCGCCACCGACCTCTCGGTCAGGATCCTGCCCCTGGGTCCCGACCGAGAGGCCCGACTGGCGTCGCGGCGCCGGACGGAGTCGTTCCTCGCCAGCCTCTGCCCCGAGCTGTGACGCCGTCACCGGCTGGATCGCGGGCCGGCCCGTCACCCGGACCACTGAGCGGCATCCGCGTGCTCGAGGTCGGGCACATCCTCGCCGGGCCCTTCGGCGGCATGCTGCTCGCCGACCTCGGCGCCGACGTGATCAAGATCGAGCCGATCGGCGGGGACCTGTCTCGCCAGGTGGGATCGCACGCGGTCGACGAGCACAACGTGTACTTCGCCAGCCTCAACCGCAACAAGCGGAGCGTGCACATCGATCTCACGACCGACGCGGGGCAGGCGGAGCTGGGCGAGCTCGTGACGACCGCTCACGCGCTGCTCGTCAACCTGCGCCCGTCGTCGATCAGGAGGCTCGGGCTCGACTACGAGTCGTTGCGCCGCCACAACCAGAAGATCGTCTGCGTCGCCCTCACCGGCTACGGGCTCGACGGTCCGGCCGCGGAATGGCCCGCGTTCGACTACGTGATCCAGGCGAGCACCGGTGTCGCGGCCATGACCGGTGAGCCCGACGGGCCGCCCGAGCTCGCCGGCTACTCGGCGGTCGACAACTCGTCGGGGATCATGGCCGCCCTCGGGCTCGTGGCGAAGGTACTCGAAGGCCGGGGCGGACAGGTCGACATCTCGCTCTTCGAGGTCATGCTGGCCCAGCTCAACTACAAGGCTGCCGCGTACCTGAACGGCGGCGGTGCACCGACCCGTCAGAAGCTCGGCGCGCACGCGTTCTACGTGCCCGCGCAGCTGTTCGAGACCGCATCGGGGTACCTCGCGCTCTTCGTGACCCACGACGAGTTCTGGCGCCGCCTCTGCCTCGAGATCGATCGCCCCGACTGGGCCGGCGACCCGCGCTTCGAGACGATGCACGCGCGGTTCGAGCATCGCGCCGAGCTCCTGCGCGACCTCGGCGAGCTGCTGCGGCAGGCGCCGGCGGCAGAGTGGGTCGAACGGCTGCGGCCGCTCGGGATGGCGGTCGGTGAGGTGGTCGAGCTCGGGGACGCGCTCGACGGCGAGCTCGCTCGCGCTCGCGGCACCGTGATCTCGGTCGACACGCCGGACGGTCCGCTCCGCATGGTCGCCAACCCGATCCGGGTCCAGGACGCGTCGGCCGAGTACCGCATCCCGCCGCGGCTGCACGAGCACACGAACGAGGTGCTGCGGCGCGC
>Ga0315534_1000678_pt1 | contig 23991 bp, 21 predicted proteins | sample SalMarSW160240MG_FD_203094 | JGI IMG/M metagenome (GOLD analysis project Ga0315534, IMG submission 203094) | Salt marsh sediment microbial communities from the Plum Island Ecosystem LTER, Massachusetts, United States - Salt Marsh Sediment SW1602-40 ...
CCTCGACGACAAACGGCCGCACACCCGCGCGGCCAGCAGCCGGATCGATCGTGGCCCAGATCACGACGAACCCCTTCGTGTCGATAAGGGCCTTATGCCCGGCGGTTACGAAAATCTTCTCCCCGTTTAATACCCATTCGTCACCATCACGGACAGCAGTCGTCCGGACCTCGGCCGGCATGGCTGAACCGGCATGCGGCTCTGTGAGGGCCATGGCATCGAAGGTGGGCTCATCCCCTCGGAAACGCGAGAGGAAGCGCTCCTTCTGCTCTGGTGTGCCTGTCGCATTAACCGCCGCACCTCCCAGCCCGCCCCCAGGCGTGCAGAGCCACAGCCCGACGTCTCCCCACGACAGCATTTCCGCTGTTACTGCAAGGCGCTGGAAACTGATGCTCGGGCCTTCCTTCTTCTTCGCCCCCGAATCAGTCAAGCTCCCTGACCCACCCATCGCTTGCTGGGAGGCATGCATGAACTGGATGTAATCCCACGGGATCTCGTGCTCATGTTCATCGAAGTAGCGCGAGACAGGTCGCATCATGTTCACCGCGACCGTCTCCATGATGACGCTGGACTGTTCGAGCTTCTCAGGTCTTTTGAAGCTGATCATGATTCTTCTCCTGCTCTGCCTTGCGGCTAAATCATCGCCAACCCGGGCATGACCGGGATGCCGCGACCATTTCGCATCCACAACTCCACAGGATGCTCCCTGATGTAACCGTGTCCCCCTAGCGTTTGAACGGCACGATCGGTGACCATCATGGCCGTGTCGGCCGCACCGCTCAAAGCCAGGTATGCTGCACGCGCCGCATCCGGGTCGCCTTCATCGAGCTTCCAGGCAGCCTCCCAGACGAGGAGACGGTTCGACTCGATCTCGATCGCCATCTCGGCCAGCATGAACGCGATCGACTGCTTCTGGGCGATGGGACTGCCCCAAACCTCCCGCTCTTTCGCATAGGGGATGGCGTAATCGAGAGCCGCCTTACTCAAACCAATTGCCATGGCTGCGATGGCCACCTGGCTGCTGGCAACGATCCGCCCTGCATCGAAAGCGTCCTTACCCCCAATTAGTGCCTCCTGGTCGACAGCCACATCCTTCAGTATGACCGTGTAGGTTGGAAGCGCCCTCACCCCCAGCCATGGTTCACGCTCACCGACTTCAAGCCCCTGCGCTTCGGCGGGCACGCAGAACGCTCGCAGCTCCCCACCCAGCATTGCGAATACCAGGAAGGATGGGGCTTGGTCCGCGAAGGGGACAAAGCTCTTGATCCCATTCAACATGAAGCCCGCTTTCGTTGCTTGCGCCTCGGTCTGCATCGCGCCCGGGAAGAAGTCGAAACTGGGTTCGATAAAGGCAGCCACATAGGGCTTCCACTCCGCCTCGATGACCGGGGGGATCAAGTTCTTCTTCTGATCCTCCGTTCCACCGAGAAGAATCGGGATCACATAGCTTGTTGGTGCCATCACCGCCAGCGTCGCCGCCAGGTCACCCCAGGCCATCGCTTCAGCGGCAAGCACTCCTGTGACAGCCGAATGATCACCAAATCCTCCATACGCCTCTGGGACGCTGGCCTGCAGCACGCCCAGCTCCCAGCCCATCTCGATTAATTTAGAAGGCACCTCGCCCCCTTCATCCGCTTCGCGGGAAGCTTCCCTTAGCTGCTGTGCCGCAAAGCGCTCGACGGCATCGATGAGCATCTGCTGCTCTTCGGTGGGTTCGAAGCCATACATGGGCTCCTCCTTGAACTCTAGTCACGGCTTGATTTCTAGTTTGGGTTTATTGTAGGTTCTTAAGACATACGAGCCAGATCGCGATATATCCTCCCTCGTTTTTTTCATTCACATCGCTGGTAGCTGAGCCTGATATCTTGAGTCGGGTCCAAATCCCCCACGTTCGAAAGACAGAGCAACCCCCGTTCGTGAAGATATTCAACGTGGGCTGCGGCTTCCTCCAGCGCTAACAATTCGTGGTAGCCAGAGATCTCCGGGAAAAGGGCCTGGCTGATCTCAAAGACCGTGGTGGGGGACTCGCCAAGTTCTAAGACGAGCGCCAATCGATCCTGGTGCACCGACCTGATCGAATCGATCCTCGCCTCCAGGTCATAGATCGCCTTTCCATGGCCACCGAGGGCTACGTGGGTGCGCGCTGCAAGCGGTCGGATCGCCTTCAGTGAGATCAGGTAATGTTCAAGACCGGTGCTTAAGGTGAGTCTCTCCGGCGCCTGGTGCGGTGAAATTTGATCGAGGATGTGATCGGATGAGAGCAGAATATCGTCCACAACCGCAACAATTTGCCCGGGGCAATGGCCAGGGACGTGGATCAGTTCGATCTCGCCGATGTGCATGCCAGCCGCTTCGTAGGTGAAGTCGATTTCGATCGACCGGAAGAGCTGCTTGTTAAGCAGGTAGAGTGTCAGAAGCTCGTCTTGCTTCGCAGTCGGGACACCGGCCTCGATGCAGAATGTGTGCAGCCTGTGGGCAGCGATTGCCACACTACCCTCGTACTGGACCAGCACTCTCCGGTCGAGTTCATGGATTCCCAGGCTGGCTTGCGTTCGTTCACGAACGAAATGCAGGCCTCCAAAGTGATCAATGTGCCCATGCGAGATCAAGATGTGTGTCAGATCCTCCCAACCAACGGATTCACTGAAATCGGAGCGCACGCTGTGCAGCCCATCCTCGAGCTGGGCGTTCGAGTCACCAAAACCCGATCCAACATCGAAGAGCGCGATCACATCGCCATACATGATCAGGTGGGCGTAGCCCCTCAGATCCGGGAATAGGTCGAGTGGCAGACGATAGATCCTGCCCCCAGATTGTGTCTCGAAACGCTCGATGTGATCTTTCAATCCTACCCCTGTACTCCAGGTGCGAGCAGCCCGTTTAGAAACAGATCGGCGTAGAGATCGGCGATCTGTTCAGCAGAGAATTTGCCGTGCGGATTGAACCAGGTGATGGTCCAATTCAAGACGCCCAGCAGGGCGAATGTAGTCAGGCGAGGGTCCTGGAGCCGGAAGTCGCCCAATTCGATGCCGCTCTGGATGATGCCCCGCCAGAGCGATTCAAAGCGGTCACGCCGGGCGATGTGTGCCGCGCGCCGATCGTTGTCGAGGCTGCGGTGCTCCATTAAGAGTACGGCGGCCAGATCGGCCTGCTCGGTCAGACGTGTGACATATAACAACATCGCCTGCCGCAGTTGCTCGGCAGGCGATGCATCACTTCCGATGACACTTTCCAGATCTGCAATGAGCAGATCAAGAGCCTGATCCAGGATCGAAACCAGGATCTCTTGTTTTCCAGAGATGTGGTGGTACAGGCTGGCCTTCTGCAGCTCCACGGCATCCGCGATATCCTGCATCGATGTGCCGTTGTAGCCCTTCAGGCGAAAGATCTGGGCAGCAGCCTGTATGATGTCTGCTTGCTGCAATCCCGTCTCCCTACCGACCGTTCGGTAGATTTAGTCTAGCATAGTACTGACCAGCGAGTCAAGCACTCACCGTACCTCAGGTGGCAGTTCGTGGTTAAATAGGTGTGCGCCTGTCCGTCTGTGGGGCTTCCTCACCCCGGCCGGCCAACCCAACCCGTGAAGTATCGAAGGAGTGGCGTTCATGACGATCACCAAGGAAGAGGCTCTCGAATACCATCGCCGGGGCAAACCAGGCAAGATTGAGGTCGTCCCGACCAAGCCGCTGGAAACACAGCGTGATCTTTCGCTCGCTTATACGCCTGGCGTAGCGGTGCCCGTACTCGAGATCGAGCGCGACCCTCAGACAGCGTATGAGTTCACGGCAAAGGGCAACCTGGTGGCGGTCATTTCCAACGGGACTGCCATCCTCGGCCTCGGCGATCGTGGCGCACTGGCCTCCAAACCGGTTATGGAGGGCAAGGGGGTACTTTTCAAGGTCTTTGCCGACGTTGATGTGTTCGACATCGAGGTCGAGACGCATGATCCGGATGAGTTCATCCAGGTGGCGGCTAATATTGCTCCCACATTTGGCGGTATCAATCTAGAGGACATCAAAGCACCTGAGTGCTTCTACATCGAGCAACGGCTGAAGGAGATGCTCGACATCCCCGTCTTCCACGATGATCAACACGGCACGGCGATTATCTCTGGCGCTGCACTACTCAACGGCCTGGAGATTGTCGAAAAAGATATTGCCGATATCCGGGTCGTGGTATCTGGCGCGGGCGCATCGGCTATCTCGTGCTCTGAGCTGGCTGTCCGCCTGGGTGTCAAACGCGAAAACATCCTGCTCGTTGACAGCAAAGGCGTGGTCTACAAAGGCCGCGAGCAGGGCATGAACGAGTACAAGCTGCGCTTCGCGGCCGAGACCGATGCGCGCAATCTGGCCGACGCCTGCCGTGGAGCGGACGTGTTCTACGGCCTTTCCGTGGCGGACATCCTGACCGCGGAGATGGTGAAGACGATGGCTGAGCGGCCGCTGATCTTCGCGATGGCAAACCCCGACCCTGAGATCAAATACGAGGTCGCCAAGCAAGCGCGGCCGGATGCCATCGTCGCCACCGGCCGGAGTGATTATCAGAACCAGATCAACAACGTGCTCGGTTTCCCGTTTATATTCCGCGGCGCGCTTGATGTACGCGCACGCGCCATCAACGAAGAGATGAAGGTCGCCGCGGCCAAGGCGCTTGCCGCTCTCACGAAAGAAGACGTACCCGACAGCGTGCTTCACGCGTATAACCTGGATCGATTGCGCTTCGGACCCGACTACATCATCCCCAAGCCCTTCGACCCGCGCGTGCTGCTGTGGGAAGCGCCGGCTGTCGCCGGTGCAGCTATGGAGACCGGTGTATCCCGGATCCAGATCGACCTCGATGAGTACCGGGAAGAACTCGCGCTGCGCCAGGGCAAGGGCGCACGCGTCCAGCAGCTCATCCTGAATAAGGCCCGCCAGTCACCGAAGCGAATCGTGTTTGGCGAGGGTGAGGAGGATAAGATCATCCGGGCCGCCTCCCAGGTCATCGATGAGGGCATCGGCCAACCGATCCTGCTCGGCCGGCCGGATATCGTCAAGAAGCGAATGGAACATCTAGGCTTGTCGGGTGAGCTGCAAGTGATCGACCCTGAAACATCCGACCTCAAGCAGGAACTAGGCGACGCCTACTTCAAACTGCGCGAGCGGAAAGGCATCACGCATGCCCATGCGATGCGCCGCGTACGTAACCCGAACATCTTCGGCCCGATGATGGTCGCCAATAGCCATGCGGATGCCTTCGTCGCCGGTTTGACCTACGATTACCCGGAAGTCATCCGGCCCGCACTCGAGGTATTCCATACTCGCCCGGGCATGACCCGCGCCGCGGGACTGTATCTGATCATCGTGGAGAACAAGGTGTATATCTTCACCGATGCGACGGTCAACATCAATCCGACTGCCGAGGATCTGGCCGAGATCGCCTGCCTCGCGGCGGATTTCGCCATGCAGATCGAACTAGAACCGCGCGTAGCGATGCTTTCCTTCTCCAATTTCGGCAGCACCCGCCACCCGCTCTCGGATAAGGTGCGCAAGGCGGTTGAGCTCGTCCGCCATAAGCGTCCGGACCTGCAGGTGGACGGCGAGATGCAGGCGGATACAGCCGTCGTGCCCGAGATCATGGAGCAGCGCTATCCCTTCAGCCAGGTGCGGGATGCCAATGTGCTCGTCTTCCCATCGTTGGAGGCGGCAAACGTCGCCTACAAATTGGTAACGCGGTTGGGCAAAGCCCAGGCGATCGGGCCGATCCTGCTTGGGATCAATGGGGCGGTCCACGTCCTGCAGACTGGTGATGACGTGGAAGACATCGTGCGCATGGCGGCGGTGGCGGTCATGGATGCTGGCTCGCGCTCGAAATAAGCAGGCTCGCTTGAGCCTCGATGGGGGTTGGATTACAATTGGATCGATAGCCCCTGTAGCTCAGTGGATAGAGCGCTGCCCTCCGGAGGCAGATGCCGGCGTTCGAGTCGCCGCAGGGGCGCAGAAACCGCCCAGGATTGACCCTGGGCGGTTTATATTTGCTAATTGATTTCTTAGACACTCTTCAGATATTGATCGATCGCATCCTTCAATGCTTTGGGTTTCATACAATACGGCCCCAACCCACCGGCGTAGACGACTCGCCCATCCAGTCCAACCAGGTATAACCGGGTTGGCCAGGCTGCATAAGCATTATTGACGTAATCATCCATTTCATCGACATAAGTACGGATGCCATATTGCAATGCCGTTTCACATTCCCCGGCAATGGCCCGGTGTTCTTCGATGGTCTTTGGGTCGTAATGATCCATCGAGGCTTTCGGAAAATAGGTTGTAAAGAGCTTTCTTGTCAGCCGCCTCCCCAACCACCAGCCATCGATGGGATGGGCTTCCCGAATATAGATGTTCAAGAACTGAACTTGTTGGTGATATGGCTCAAAGATCTCATAGAGACGCACGTTCCCATTCACATAGGGCGGTCAGGTATAGCTCCCGAAGACAAGCGCCACCGGTTTCTTACCGCGAAAATCAGACAATGTGACCGATTGTGTACCCGTAATGTCATGTAGTGTGAAATCGGGCGTTATGTCCCCTGCTTTGGGTGCCTTTCGATCCAGTTCTTTTTGCAGCCTTGTATATTTCATCCGGAACAGGAGGATGAATTTCGCATCGCTTCCAAGCTCTGAGAGGATTGTCATATGGACATCCTATTATGCTTATTCTCCGATGCCACCGTGTCGTCCTTCGCCATTAATTGATTACAGTTTCCACAGGTAAACGGCCAGTGTTTATCACACCAAAGTTGCAGCCGTCCAGGTCCGAGAGTAGATCACTTTGGGTTGGAGCGATGAAATCCAGGCCGCCATCATCGTGTATTTTGTACGATGAGGTACCCTGAAATTTCATTGGGAAGCGAGCCAGGCGCTATACCTGACTTAAGATCGGACCCGTTCACCCTTCGGATCGTACATGTCTCGCAGAGAAGCTCTGGCCGGATAGTATGGTTCTTCGAACGGACATTTTTTACCTTCTCAAATCGCCTTGAACGTACTGACAGGCTAGCTCTGCTGGCCTTAGCTTGGAGCATCCATCAACCGGTATGCTATGTCCAAAGCAGACATCGCATCCTCGGCATAGCCGTCGGCCCCAATCTCCTTCGCATAACCCGCAGTGACGGGTGCACCACCTATCATGACCTTGACCCTCTCCCTCAGTCCAGCCTCCTCTAGTGCTTCAATCAATTTCTTCTGCTGGGTCATGGTGGTGGTGAGCAAGGCCGATGCACCGACAATATCCGCATCGATCTCTCTAACTGCTGCAATAAATTCCTCGGCAGAATTGTCAACCCCGATATCCATGACCCTGAAACCATTGGCACTCAGGATGATTCCGACGAGTGTCTTTCCGATCTCGTGCAGATCACCTTGGACCGTCCCAAGCACAACTTTACCCACCACTTTCCGCTGCTGGCCCTCCAGCAACGCGGGTTCAAGGATCTTCAGGGCAGTTTTCATCGCACCAGCACCCATGATCAACTCTGGCAAGAAATATTCACCCTGCGAAAACAACTCCCCTACCCTCTGAATACCCTTGACCAGCCCCTGGTCGATACACGCAAGCGGGTCGATCCCCTCCTCCAACGCCTGTCGGGCCAGGTTTTCGGCGGTTTCGGCTTCACCATCAACAACAGCCTGAGCAAGTTTGCTAAAAAGCTCTATGGACATGTACATCTCCTTGGGATAGTCGCGCGTTCATTGGAATATCCGTATCCTATCTCCTGATCCCGGCGTAGGTTTACTGCAGAGAGTAGATGATCTTGCTATTGATATTATCCACCACAACCCTCAGTTTCACGAATATCGTTCTTGTGTTAACTTCAATATTCTGCGACAGTCCTATATTGTCCATTAATCGCTCGCTTCGGTTTTGTCTCTGCTTATTTGATGTTGAGACGATGCCCAGGATAGCTATTAATTTCCCGGGCTGGCGGACTTCTGAGTGCCCGGCACCGACAGGATCTAGTGCCAGCCTTGAAAATGAGACCTCAGAATCTCAAACCAAAGTCAGAAGGCAGGATGGTGTCGCTCGGTTGCGCATCAAAGGTTACCAGCTTTCGGATATCATGCAGTGGAGATGCAAGCGTAATTCGTAACTATCCCGATCCAATGATTTATGAACCTCAGCGTCGAACAGAGTCCTGGCGCGAGGAGGCCGGGTAAGTTGCGACGCAGTGCGTTTCGATGAGTGTACGATTTTGAAAACGAAGTCGGAGGATTGAAGTGGATCAACACACCAGGAATTTCACACCGAGCAAGAACTTTCAGGGGATACAAGCTATCCTTCTCTGGGCTGGGATCTTGCTCCTCACGACCGCGTTCGTCGCTTGCAGCCCGGCGGTCCAGGTAGATGCGCCTCAGGCCACATCGCAGCTCATCAGCCCCTCTGACTATGTCGACTTGTTCGGTAACGATCCAGCACATGCTCTGATCGACGTCCGCACATCGGAGGAGTTTGCTTCCGGGCATATCACCGGTGCGATCAACATCGCGGTTGATGAGCTGTCTTCACGCCTGGCGGAGGTGCCGGGCGATCAACCCATCATCGTTTACTGCCGATCCGGGAACCGAAGCACGATAGCGGCGAGCATCTTGATCGAAGCCGGATATGCTCCCGTTTACGATCTTGGCGGAATCCAGTATTGGATTGCGCAGGGCTTGCCGATCGAGTGATCACTACGCCAGGTGAGACACTCAGCCTTCGCTGCTGGCCATGCCCGATCAGGGTTCAGACCGGCAGCAATTTTTATACGTCCAGGATCTCAACGGCCATGCTAGCCAGATCTACGAGCGCCAGGGTGCTGCGTCCATTCATGCCCATCATCTCGCCGGGATTGAGCAAGGTGCATCCTTTAATTTCCGCTTGGTGCAAGGTATGATCATGACCGTAACAGACCAGGTCGTACGAGCCTGATTTCGCTAAATCGCGCGCTATCTCCGGATAGTGATTCATCGCAATTCGGGCACCACCCAGTTCTAGTTGTGCGATCATCCCGTGTAATGTCACACTCGGAAAGGAAGCGGCCACGCGCGAGATCGACCATGGATCACCATCATTATTCCCCCAGACGATGTGCAGCGGACGATCGCCGATCGTGTCCACCAGACGCTTTATGACGAACGGAGAACATAGATCTCCACAATGCAGCACCACCTCAGCCCGCTGGAGATGGGGGGCGGCCGCCTCGATTTTCCAGATGTTGTCATGACTGTCACTGAGCACTGCAACCAGCATGATCCTTGCTCCTGAATTCGACTTTTTGCATTATATGCCAGAATAATTGAGCGTAAATCCGCAAGTACCGCAAGTTAATATACTGTTCTGACACCGGGTCTGCGCCCCGTAATCCAACAACATTGATTTATTAGGTGTGTGCCCGCCGAGAACTCACCGCTTCCCTCAATCGCACCCTCTAACTTTTCGTTTAGTTAAACGTCTTATCTCTGTATCCGATCGTAGTGCTGGTTAAGCTGCAGTAAGTGATCCGCCAACTCACTCGTTAAAGCACCCGGCTCCATGCGCCAGGTCCAGTTGCCTGTGCTCGTTCCTGGATAGTTCATGCGGGCCTGCTCCCCTAAACCAAGCATGTCCTGGAATGGGGCGATAGCCCACGACGCACGCGAGGACCAGATGGCATGCAGCATCGCTTCGACGACCTGCTCATCCGTGCAGGCCAGGTACTCACGGGTGAAGGCTTGCAGCTCGTCACTGGCCCGCTGGAACCAGCCCCGGCTTGTATTGTTATCGTGCGTTCCCGTATACGCTGCGCAGTTTTCAGGATAATGAAGCGGCAGGTCCGGGCTTGACAGGCCGCCCTCCAGGCCGAATTGAAGCACCTTCATCCCCGGAAGCCCATAGCGGTCACGCAGGGCATCGACCTCTGCCGTAATGATCCCCAGGTCCTCGGCCAGGATTGGCAGTGGGGCTTGCATTCCTTCCAGCGCGTCGAGCAGCTCGGCTCCGGGCCCAGCGACCCAGCGACCGATGACTGCGGTCTCAGAGTCCCCGGGGATCTCCCAATAAGCCTCGAAACCGCGGAAATGGTCCAGGCGGACGATGTCCACCAGCTTCAACGCCGACCGCAAACGTGCCTTCCACCAGCTAAAACCGTTCTCCCGCATGCGGTCCCATGCGTAGAGCGGATTCCCCCAACGCTGACCGGTTTCCGAGAAGTAATCGGGTGGGACTCCCGCCACCACGGTCGGATTTCCTTCGTCATCGAGCAGGAAAAGATCGGGGTGTGCCCAAACATCCGACGAATCGTGCGCGACAAAGATCGGCATATCGCCAATCAGCGTAATACCCCGAGCGCGGGCTGAAATACGGAGCTGCTGCCATTGTTGGAAAAAAAGGAACTGCAGCGCTTTTACCCGTTCGATACCGGCTTGATGCTCACCCACCAGCCCTTCTAACGCACCTGCATCTCGCTCAGCCAGCCCGACTGGCCACGCCGGCCAGGGTGCACCCTGCTGCAGCCTTTTAATCAACACGAAGACAGCATAGTGATCCAACCAACTCGCTTCTGCTTCGCAAAACGTGTAGTAGGACTTCATGATCTGGTTGTCAGGCTGGGCCAGAAATCGATCAGCCGCCAGATTCAGGAGTTCCGTCTTCCAGGGGATCACCAGGCCGAAATCGATCTGCTCACCCCAATCTGGGATTGACTCAATATCGCTCGCTTCCAGGAATCCGTCTTTAAGCAAACCATCGATGTCAATCAACAATGGATTGCCAGCAAAAGCTGAAAGGCTCTGATAGGGGGAGTCCCCGTACCCTGTTGGGCCAAGGGGCAGCATCTGCCATAAGCGCATCCCGGCTGAATGCAGCCAATCCATCCATGTGATGGCAGATTGACCGATCTCCCCGCACCCATATAGCCCCGGGAGAGAGGTTGGATGGAGCAGAATGCCGCCTGCCCGTGCCTTGATCACGGCCGCCCGGGCATCAGATACCAAGAGAGCGACTCGCCTTCTCGTAGAGTTGAACATAGGAACGGGCTGAGGCATCCCAGGAATGATCGCGTCTCATACCTCTCACCTGGAGTTCACGCCAAATATCATGCTTGCGGAATACTATGATTGCCCGGCGCAGTGCCGCTGCGAATGCGTCCGGATCTTCATCTTCAAAGGTGAACCCGACCCCCCCTGGATCAACATCGACATCCTGGACGGTGTCCTTTAACCCCCCCGTTGATCTGACCACCGGCACAGCACCGTACCGCATCCCGATCAGCTGCGCCAGGCCGCAGGGTTCATAGCGGGAGGGGATCAGGATCAGGTCACATCCAGCGTAAATCTGGCGTGAGAGCAGAGGGTCGAACTTCTGCAGGAATCGGACGCGATCGGGGAAACGGTCAGCCAACGTCTGGCAGAGCTGTTCCAGGCGCTGGTCGCCCGTCCCGAGCAATACAAACTGCCAGGGAAGATCAACGATTTGTGCCAGGGCTTCAAGCGCGAGGTCGACCCCCTTCTGGTAATCGAGGCGGGTGATCATCCCCATCAGTGGGCCTGCCGTTTCTGGTAACCCGAGCGTCTTTCGGAGATGCGCGGTGTCCTGGCTGCGTATCTCTACGGTCGTGGTGTCAAACTGCGCGCTGATATTTCCATCGATCGCCGGGTCCCAAACACTGTAATCGATCCCATTCAAGATCCCGACCAGACGATCTCGACGTGCCGAAATTAGACGCTCGAGGCCGCTGCCGTATCGTTCGGTCTGGATTTCCTTTGCATAAGTCGGGCTCACCGTCGACAACCAATCAGCGGCAGCGATGCCAGCCGCAAGAGGCAAGCGCCGAGCCCAATCCGGGAGAGCGGGATGCACTGTACTTGGTACATCATAGTCATCAAGTGCCGTTTCGCTTCCAATCCCCAGGTAAGGCAGGTTGTGGATCGTCAGTAGGGAAGCCACACTCGTCCACACTCCGCCCTCCTCTCTCAGCTGGCGGAGCTTGGAGACTGCTGGTGCGGCATGCCAGTCGTGAGCATGAAGCAATGCGGGGTTCCACTCGTAGGCCTCACAAGCGATCAGCGCTGCGAGAGAAGTGAAGACATATTTGTCTGCATCCCGAGCAGGATCGCTGTATACGCCAGGAGCCGATCGCACAGGATCGCCATCGACAAGCCAGTAGTGAACCCCCTCGTACTCAAGTTCAAATAGTTCTGCTGTAACGGATCCTTCACGGTGGGGAACAGGAAAATGAGGCAGTGGTTCGAGTTGGTAATCACTACGCTTGATCGTTGAGTGCAGCGGCAAGACTACCCGCGGCTCGACACCCTCCCGTATGAGCGCGCGCGGAAGCTCCCCGGCGACGTCTGCCAGCCCTCCCACTTTGGCCAATGGCGTGGCTTCAGCAGCGATGAAGAGCACTTTCACGCGCTGAACCACCCTGACTGAATTTCAGGGAAGATCTTATCTTTCTCCCATATCAATTCGACCGTGGGCAGGAAACCTATGCCCTTCTCCAGCCCATCGAGCAGGGTATAAAACCGTTCAACGTGGCCTCGGAAGCGTTCGGACGCATATTCCCGGGCCTGCCCCGTGGTCACCAGGAAGGGCCAATCTGATGATTGCAGCAGGAGCAGCTCGCGAGCCGCCTGGTTCAACGTAATACGCTGCCATTCTTCGGGTGCAGGGAGGAACTGCAGCGCAGCCTCAAAGCGGGCCTCCGCAGCATGGATGATCGGCCACATCCAGCGTGTCTCATCGTTATCCCAGACAAAATGATTTCCACCGGCCCCCCAGGAGCCTTCCGGCAAATTAAGAGAGATACGCGGCGGATGATGATCCAGATACCCTATGGCGGTCTCGACTTCGACCTCCGGCATCCGGGAAAATTTCCTCAGAACTGCCTCCAACCAGGTCACGCCTTCGAACCACCAGTGTCCGAACAACTCGGTATCGAAATTGGCGCAGATCAGGCCTGGCTCACCACTCTCGCTGGCATATTTCTCGAGTTCGGTTTTCACCAAATTTACAAAGTGCTCGGCATGCATCTGGACCTTTCCTGCCGCCCAGTCAGGTTGGTAAGGTTCCTTCTGCGCCAGGTCAACACCCGATCCTGTCACTCGCCAGTACTGCAACCCTGAGAGACCATCCTTTTTATGGAATTCTCGGTAATCAAAATCACCTGGATAGCCCCAATCCGCGCTCCAAACTTGAAGCCCGGTCGTGTTGTTGCGCCCCATAACTGCAACCGAGGAAGCACCGACATAGTAAGGCTGAAAGGTTGATGCAGGCTGCTCGGGCTCCACATCGCTGAACGGTACCAAATAGCGGCGGACCACATCTCCATATGGCCCAGAGACCTCACCAGCCGCAACGCCGACCGGGCGACCACCCTCGATCATATGGGTTTCGGCAAAGAAAAGCTCAAATCCGTTAGCTCCCAACCAATATTCCAAACCGGCCCGTACGCGCCCATCTTCTTCTCGATAGGCCGGGCGGTAGGCACATTCAGGCAGCCAGATGGCCCGTGGTTTCCGCCCGAAATGCCGTTCGTAACTGTGGACAGCCGTTGCCAGCTGCAGGTTGATCGATTCATCCTTTTCGAGCAGGGGCAGATACCCGTGTGTGGCAGCACAGCTTATAATCTCGATCAGGCCTTGATCCTGCAATGCCTTGAAGGCCGGTACCAGATTTCGCTGGTAGGCATGCTCAAACTGATGAAGGGTATGCCGATACCAGTCCCGGTAGAAGAGTGCCAGCTGGACGAATTCTTCCGATGCCTCGCTCTCAAAACGGGTGATGTCGTCCTCAGCGGCTTCGATCCGGTCTTTCACGAAGGTGATGAAATTCTCCTGCACATCCGCATCAGCAAGTTGCTCGAGCAGGATGGGGGTTAGCGAGAGGGTGAGCTTACAATGGACGCCCTCATCACGCAGCCTGTTGAGGGCATCAAGAAGCGGAATGTACGTTTCAGCTGCCGCCTCATGCAGCCACTCCTCTCCATGTGGCCAGCGCCCAGCCTTACGGGCATAAGGCAGGTGGGAGTGCAAGACAAATGTAAAGGCACCTTCTGGTGTCATGATAACCTCGGGAGTTACGATTCGAATGCAGTGGTCATCCATTGTAGCAGAGAGCAGAAACTGGACAGGACAGCGGTTGGAGCAGCACGGGCCGCCAGTGGCGGCCCGTGCTGAGTACAAGATCTATTCGTCGAGGCTATCTGCCCAAGCGTTCTTTGAGCGCCAGGTTAAACGCCGGGACGATGCTGTGCAGGTCGCCAACAACGCCGAACCGGGCCAGCTTGAAGATCGGGGCATCCGGGTCTTTATTGATGGCCACTATGGTCTTCGCCGTCCGCATGCCAGCCAGGTGCTGGATCGCACCGGAAATCCCGCATGCAACGTATAAGTCTGGTGCGACGACTTTCCCCGTTTGCCCTACCTGGTGGGCGTAGGTAATGTAGGCGGCGTCTACGGCCGCTCGGCTGGCTCCGACTGCACCCCCAAGTGTGCGCGCCAGGTCCTCGATTAGCTTGAAGCCTTGTTGGGCGCGCCAGATTTCTTGTTCCTTCTCATCGGTGATACCGGCAGGCGGTTCTAGGCCAGGGTTGTTCGATACCCCCCGTCCCCCGGATACGATTACGGCCGCATCCGTCAGGCTGACTCCACCTTCAGAAGCGGAGTAACCCATCACCTCGGTCGTGGTGGCCTTGAGCTCTACTGGAACCTTCGTAACCTCGCCTGTACGTGCTGAATCTGCTTCGGGCTTCGGGAATGCCCGGCTGCGGAGGGTGATGATCAGCGGTCGGTCACCAACGGCGACAATCTTTGTGAGCAGCTTGCCGGCATAGATCGGCCGGGTAGCGAGGATGCGGTTGTCCTTAACTTCAATTGCGATCACATCTGGTGCCACACCCGCTTTGAGATCGACCGCGACCATCGCCGCTAGCTCGCGCGTACGGCCCGAGGTGGGCATGACCACCAAGTGCGCATCAGCAGCCACTCTCGAAAAAGCATCTGCATACGGTTCTGGCCGGAACTCAGCCAAAGCAGTGTCTTCAACGATGTGCGCCGCATCAGCGCCGTGTGCGATAGCCGCCTTGGCCAGCGCCTCCACCTCGGAGCCGAGAACCACTGCCAGGACAGATTGTCCGAGTTGATCAGCAACCACTCGAGCAGTTCCTACGGCTTCCCAGGATGCAGGTAGAGCTTCACCCTTGAAGTGATCGATGTAAACAAATACATTTGCAGCCATCAGATCACCTTCTCTTCCACTAAGCGATTGGCCAGGGCTGTTGCCTGGGCTGCGGGGGAATCACCCTCGATGAACTCACACTGAGTGTCCACCTTGGGAGGTGCGAAGATCTCAGGCCAGGAAATGGCAGCTTGAGGACTATCTGCCAGTGCAAGATCAGATGCCCCCCAGATCGGGATTTCCGCCCGGGAGGCCTTGCGAATGCCCATAAAGGATGGGTATCGAGGTTCGTTGATCTCCTTTACCACACTCAGCACGGCAGGGAAAGTTGCAGAAACCTGCTGCCGCCCTTCATCCAGCATACGTTCGACCACGATTTTCTTCTCGCTGGGAGCCAGCTCATCGATCTTGGCCACAAGGCTTAGCGCCGGCCAACCAAGTCGCCGGGCGACCTGCGAGCCGGTGATCCCGGTGTCGCTATCGACCGAAGCGCGGCCGAAGAAGACCAGGTCCACCTCCCCCACTTTCCTCACTCCCGCCGCGAGTACCTGGGAGACACCCAGCGAATCGAGCCCGGCAAAGGCAGGATCGCTGATCAAGACGGCCTCATCGCAGCCCATCGCTAGCGCATGCTTAAGCGCCTCTCTGGCATCTTCCGGGCCCAGGCTGAGCGCGGTGACCGTCCCCCCATGATTTTCCTTTATCTTGAGGGCCTCTTCCACGGCGTATTCATCCCAGGGGTTGATGACAAGCGGGGCTTCACCCCACGACACTTTGCCATCTTCCACCGTGACGGTGGCGGCCGTGTCAGGCGTCTGCTTGACACATACCAAGATATTCAAAACGGCCTCCTTTATGATGTAGGGTCAACGAGATTGCATTTATGAAGCTTCTTCTAACTCCGTATCTGCTATCGGGATTCCTCCGTCTGCCAGTGCTCGGGATCGAACGCGGGTAATTCTGCTCTGAGCGGCCGGTCTTTGCGCTCGTCAAGTGTGTAATCGGCCTGGATCAAGGTCTGGATTTCATTACTGCCTTCGTAGATCATCGCCCCGCGTGCATTTCTCATGTAGCGTTCAACATCATACTCATCGCTGAAGCCATACGCACCATGGATTTGGATCGCTTCCGAAGCGGCGGCAAAGGAGGCGTCGGTGGCGAAGTGCTTGGCAATCGAGGTCTCAAGTGTATTGCGCTGCCCGATGTTCTTCATCCAGCCCGCCTTCAAGTAAAGCAGACGGGCGATCTCATAATCACGCCGCATGTGGGCAATCTTCTGTTTGATCAATTGATGCTGCCCAATCCGGGCACCAAAAGCCTCGCGCTGCTTGGCATAGGCGATGCTGGCTTCCATGGCAGCACGGATCAGACCGGTTGCGCCAGCTGCGACAGTGTAACGTCCGCTGTCAAAGGCCGACATCGTGATCTTGAACCCCTCCCCCTCCTCACCAATCCGGTTGCTTGCCGGAACCTCAACATCCTGGAATGATATCCATCCCGTTGATCCGGCGCGCACACCCAGCTTGCCATGGATGTCACCCCGGGTAACCCCGGGGCGATCCAGCTCGACGATAAAAGAGGAAAGCCCTGCACTGGGTTTATTGGCTTCCGGATTCGTACGGACGGTCACCAGCGCAAGATCTGCCTTCGACGCCAACGAAATCCACATCTTCTCCCCATTCAGGATGTACACATCCCCCTTTCGTTTGCCGGTTGACTGAATATTGGAGAAATCGGATCCAGCTCCTGGTTCGGAGAAAGCACCACATCCGAGTTTTTCACCGCTCGCAAGTGGACTCAAGAAACGGGTCTTTTGCTCTTCCGTACCCCACTGGAGCAGGGTCATGCTTGCTAACCCTGTGTGAACGGACATGACCACGCGCAGGGTCGTATCGACTGCTTCGAGCTCCTCGCACACTAGTCCGAGGGCGATGTAGTCCATCCCCTGGCCGCCATAGCGGACCGGGATGCAGATTCCCAAGATCCCCAGTTCACCCATGCGCGGAAGCACATGCGCTTCCATCTCCTGTTTTCGGTCTGCCTCTTTAATGCTCGGGTAGACCTCCTTTGAACCGAAACCGCGCACCATCTTCTGGACCATCTCATGCTCTTGGGAGAGACCAAAATCCATACAGTTACCTCCACAGAAATCTGCCACGATTATAGTGGGTCGAGAGGGGCGGGACAACCGGAAACATCGCACAGATTGAAATCACTTGCAGCTCCGATTTTTCCGCGTTTGTGTACTGGGCGGCGACGAAAGTTATAATGTCCCCGAGGTGATACGGTGGAGAGATTTATCCAGGTGCTGCAAAGACGATGGCTGCTGCTAGTCGCCATACTTGTCTTCTTGATCATCACCGCGCCCTCCCCCACGCCCAGGCTTCTGGTCGACGAGATCCTTGGCGCGACTATGAGTGTCGCTGCCGGACGGATCGAGCCAGGCCTGGAGCATCTCGATACTGTCCTGAGAATTCAACCCGGGCTTGACCAGGCAGCACTGGCCGCTGCCGACCTCGCACTCGAAGCAGGCGATCCGATGCGCGCCCGGGTGTACCTACAGCAAATCCCGTTCAATCCTAAATATTTGGGAAGAACCACCTGCCTTGCTGCACGAGCGGATTTGATCGGATTGGCCAGGCCGGGTTTGACTTGGGTGGAGTTGTTAGAGAGATGCCCGGAAGCTCATATTGAACTGGCAGTCTATGCCGCTAACCTGGCATCACAAGAATCACCGGAGGATCTGGCACCGGTGCTCGAGGCCCTCCAGCGTGCTGGATATCCCGACTCTAATTTAGATACCCGGCTGGCCTTTCTGCAAACCGTATCTGACCCTCTGTCAGCTGAGCCGCTTCTGCGGGCGCAAGTTCAGTCTGGAAACAGCAGTGCCCCCTTGGCTCTTGATCAACTGACCGCGATCCGGGACGCCAGCATGGAGGGCAGTCAGGCATTTATCTTCGCCCAGGTAGGCCAGGTATTTGCCCGCTATCAAGAGTGGACTCTAGCCGCCCGTGCTTTTCAGGCAGCGCTGTCGGAAGACGAATCCTATATCGAGGCGCGTGCGTATCTCGGGTTAACCTATGAGATGCTGGGTAAAGATGGTCGGTCAGAACTCGAACAAGCTGTTAGCGCAGCTCCAAACGCAGCCCTCCCACATGCGTTCCTCGCCCAGCACTGGAAACTCATAGGAGAACTCGATCGCGCTATCCGTGAGCAGGAAATCGCCGCGCGACTGGAACCTGAAAATCCAGCGATCGCGGCAGAACTCGGTGCTTTGTACGCCCAAACTGGGGCGCACGAACTCGCCATCCAAGCTTACCAGGTCGCAACCCGTCTCGCTCCCCTGGACGCTCGGTTCTGGCGCCTCCTGGCAGAGTACTCGATCCTATACGAGACCCAGCTTGAGGAGCTTGCAATACCCGCCGCCCGCAATGCATTTGTTCTTGAAGCAGAACCTCCGGACGCAAACGCGCTGCTCGGCTACGCACACCTACTCACAGGAGATCTCATCCTGTCGCAGCGGCTGATCACCCAGGCCATCAACCGCACACCCTATAACGTCTTTAATCAGTTCGCATATGGAATGCTGCAGATCCATCAAGGCGATGCACTGGCGGGATTAGCGACGATGCGGATGGCCGCCCAAATGAAACCAGCTGATTCGATCGGCGAGTATGCGCGCCGGAGCGCGGAGAATATGCTGCGTTGATCCACACTAAACGGGCTTCAGGCCGCTATCCTCGCAGAAGGGGCCTATTCAAGCTCAGGCATGCTAGAATGCCCGACATGCATTCAGCAACCGTCATCCTACGAACGGCGACAACCGTCCTGCTCTGGATCAGTGTCACTGCGCTCTCCTCCTGCACGGCCTTTCTCCCCCAAGTAGCACCCGGCAGCGTCCTGTTCCAGGATGACTTCTCACGGCCAGTGAGCGGCTGGGATCGCTACCGAGATGAGATTTATGAGGCCGATTACGAGGATGGTACATACAGGATTCGAGTCATCACACCACAGACTCTGGTCTGGTCGTTGCCGGGTGTCGACCTGGAAGATGTGCGCGTAACCGTCGAAGCACGATCCATCGGTGGAAGCTCTGATAACCTATTTGGAACGATCTGCCGATACGAGAATGCGGAGAACTACATTTTTTTCCTCGCCTCCAGCGACGGCTATGCTGGGATCGGCAGGTATATTACCGGAGAACGGATCCTGCTCACGGATGAATCTCTGCTCCCTACGGACAGCATCAGAGCAGGTGATGCCATCAACCTCCTCTCAACTACTTGTAACTACCAATCGCTCACCCTTGAAATCAACGGTCAGGTTGTCGCGCAGACAGATGTCTATGATACCGGGTCCGGGGACATCGGCCTGCTGAGTGGGACATACGCTGTAGGGGATACCGTAATTGAATTTGATAATTTCTCCGCAACACAGCCTTAAGGGATTTACCAATCTCGCTCGATATGGAGAGTTGTTGTGAAGTTCTACCTTGAGAGCATCGGCTGTCGTTTGAACCGGAGCGAGATCGAGCAGCTCGCAGACGAAATACACGCATCCGGCCATCGTATCGTCCAACATGCTGCACAGGCCGATATCGTCATCCTCAACACATGCGCAGTAACGCAGGCAGCTGTGAGCGATTCCCGCCAGCGCTGTAGACAGCTTGCAGCGGAAGGTGCGGATCGGATCGTGCTTACCGGGTGTTGGGCATCGCTTGAACCCTCACACGCCGCCAATCTCCCCGGCATCCTGAATGTCATCCCCAATGCGTCCAAGGATAATCTTGTCCACAATTTACTTTCTCATCAGGTCATAAAATCCGATCTGGATCTCCCCAAGCGAAACGAATTCCCAAGCACGATACGCAAAACGCGCGCCTTCATCAAGGTTCAGGACGGCTGCAATCACCATTGCTCGTTCTGCATTACTACTATCGCCAGAGGTCGGAGCCAAAGTCACCCAATACGGACTGTACTCGAGCGAGTTGCCGCGGCCAGAAAAACCGGACACAAGGAGGTTGTGCTCTGTGGCGTCCAATTGGGGGCATGGGGACACGATCTCAAGCCTCGGATGACACTTGACCAACTGCTACGAGCTCTCCTGGCGCAAACAGATATCCCTCGCTTGAGGCTATCATCGCTCGAGCCGTGGGCGCTATCACCTCAGCTGCTCGAGCTCTGGCAGGATCCCCGCCTCTGCCGGCATCTTCACCTGCCGCTTCAATCTGGTTCGGCAAGCATCCTGCGCCGGATGAGCCGCAGGATTAACCCGGTTCGATTTGAAGATAGGCTTCAGTTCGTACGAAGTCTGGTTCCGGGGATTGCGGTAACCACAGATCTCATCGTGGGATTCCCCGGGGAGAGTGAGCGTGAATTTGAGGAGAGCCTGGCATTTGTCGACCGCATGAACTTCAGTGGCGGACATGTCTTCACATATTCTGCCCGTCCAGGAACGGAGGCGTCTAAATACTCAGATCAGGTTCCCCATCCGATCAGGCGCGAACGCGGCCTTGCTATGCGGCAGATTCTCAAGGCTTCCACCCGGAGTTTTTCTGAGGCACGCGTAGGAACAATTAGCACTGTGCTCTGGGAGGGCATGGCAACACGCGATCCATCAGGCTGGAAGCTCGGAGGGTGGTCCGATGAATACTTGCGAGTCCACGCTCACCACTCAATCAAGCGCATCAACACGATCGACCATGTGCTGCTCACGGCCGTTACGCCTGAGGGCATGCTCGGAGTAATTCAAGAGTGATGTCCGATCTCCAACCCTCTTCCATGATTTCTAAAGTTTTCACCCCTGGATAGCCCGACGATGTCGAATATTCAACGCGTCCCAATCCCAACACACACATATGTGGCTATGCGCAGGTATCTGCTACTTCCCCCAAGGTCGGCCACCTAGGTATAATGGCGTTATGCTTACACGCGAAACATTCGAGAATGACTTGAAGGACGCAATGCGTTCTGGTGACCAGGTGAGGAAGCGCACCTTGCGCCTGTTGCTCACCTCCGCGAAGCTGGCCGAGGTCGCCACCAAACAACCACTAACAGAGCCAGACCTCCTTGGGCTAATAGCCAAGGAGATCAAATCTCGTCAGGAGAGCATCGAGGAAGCCCGGCAGTATCAACGCCAGGACCTTGTCGATTCGAACCAGGCCGAGATCGAGGTTCTACAGGCCTACCTGCCACCTGCGTTGACGACGCAGGAACTCACGGATCTGATCAAGTCGGTCATCGAGCAAACTGGCGCCACATCTCAAGCCGATATGGGGAAGATCATGAAGGAGTTGATGCCCAGGCTCCAGGGGCGCGCGGACGGTAAGGCCGCCAGCAACATCGTCCGCGATCTACTGGCCTCCTGAGCAACATGGGATGGATGATCCTAATCTTTCCACACCTAGTCCACTAGCCAGGCTCCGCCAGGCTTTTAATGCGGTCCGGTTGTGGCTGATCCTCTTGCTAGGTGTAGTAGGAACCATCGTTGCGATCTCACTCCCGATCAACGCCCAAGGCCAAGCTTTTGGGCTCCAGCTTGGTGATGTCGTCCAGCAAGATATCCTCGCTCCATATGACCTCTCCTACGTAAGTGATATCCTCACCGAACGAGCTCGCACAACCGCTGCCGAGAATGTCTCACAGGTTTACGATCCACCCGACAACCAGGTGGCACGGGAACAGCTTGACCTGCTACAATCTTCCTTGAGCTTCATCAACTCAGTCCGAAAAGATAGTTACGCGAATCCTGAACAGAAAACCGGTGATCTTTCTCAATTGATCGCTGTCAAGCTCGCTCCTGAGGATCAACTACAAATCCTGGATCTACCGGAAAGTCAGTGGCTGAATGTCTCGGCCGAGTCGCTTTCGGTGCTTGAGCAGGTCATGCAAAGTGAGATCCGCCCTGGTATCTTGGAAGAAGCCCATCGCACCATCCCCGCCCTGGTGAGCATCTCACTCCCTGAAGACCAAGCCCATCTTGTGGATGTCATCGTCCCGGATCTGGTTGTGCCGAATTCGCTTCCCAACGCGGAGGCCACGCAGCAACTACGGACCAGCGCGCAGGAAGCTGTGGGGCCGGTGACGAGGACCTACTCGCAGGGTGAGACAATCGCAAATCGGGGCGAAATTATTTCCAGCCTGGAGCTGGAAGCCTTGCGTGAATTCGATCTGTTGAAAGCACCCAATCCCTGGCAGACGATTGCCTTCAATTCTCTGCTGGTTGTGATGCTTGCCGGTGCCTTCTTACTCTTCAGCATCCGGACCCAGGGGGTGTTGATCACCCGACCTAATCTTGCGTTAACCGTGAGCATCCTCTTCATCCTTATTGGCCTCGTGATGCAGCTCATGATCGCAGGCCGGACGGTCCTGCCTTATGTCTTCCCGGCGGCGACCCTGCCAATCCTGATGACGGTCTTCTTCAGCCCGGGTATGGGCGTCATGACCGCGCTTGTTATCGGAGCCTTGGCGGGCTATCTCGCCCCGAACGGCCTCGAGCTAGCCTTGTATGTCATGATGAGCGGGGTCCTGGCTTCGCTCATGATCGGACGGGCTGAGCGTCTGGGCGCATTTATCTGGGCTGGAATAGCAGCTTCAGTAGGGGCAGCGCTGGTTATCATCCTCTTCCGGATCCCTGACCCCGCCACCGATATCATTGGGAAGGCTTCGTTATTGGGAGCTTCGATCGCCAGTGGATTGCTGGCCACAAGCCTGGGTTTCGGTTTACTGCTCGTAATCGGCAACCTGATTGGTCTGACGACCAGCTTGCAGTTGATCGAACTCTCCCGTCCTGATCATCCGCTCCTGCAGCAGATTCTGGTCAACTCCCCCGGGACCTACCAGCACAGTCTGCAGGTGGCGAACCTGGCCGAACAAGCCGCGCGGGCGATCGGCGCTAATCCACTCCTAACGCGCGTGGGCGCCCTTTACCATGATGCGGGAAAAACACTGCGTCCACAGTTTTTCATCGAGAATCAAGTAAGCGGGCATAATATCCATGAGCAGCTCGATCCCAAGACAAGCGCTGACATTATCCTTGCCCATGTGCGCGAGGGGCAAGACCTCGCCCGGAAATACCGCATACCACAGAGCATACGATCATTCATCACCGAGCATCATGGCACGCTCGAAGCATCCTATCAATATCATGAAGCCGTAAAAGCCGCAGGTGGAGACGAGACAAAGGTTGACCGGCGTGACTTCACCTACCCTGGTCCCCGTCCAAGGTCACGCGAGACTGCTTTACTGATGCTGGCGGATGGGGTAGAAGCCGCTGCGCGCGGCGAGACCCCACAATCAGAGGAACAGATCGACAAGCTCGTACGCTGGGTCATTGAAGACCGCCGGTCGAAAGGCCAGCTCGATCGGACCGAGCTGACGTTGAAAGACCTTGACACCATACGCCGTTCTTTCGTTGCCACGCTGAAAAATATTTACCACCCCCGCATCCGGTATCCACAAAACAACGGTACTATCAGTGAGGAGCTCGATCCTTCACAGCCTTCACGCTCAACTCCGGCCGATGAGTCATGAGCTACGATATAAACGTTCAAGCCGACCCCCCATACACGGGATCCGCCGGTGACGTCCGAAAAGCAGCCGAAGAGACCTTGAAGCATGTGAACGCTCCGGCTGGGTCATTGAGCGTGATCCTCACCGACGAAAAAACACTCCAGGCTGCAAATAGACAATACGCTGGGATAGACGAAACCACGGATGTCCTCTCCTTCAGCGATGGTGAGAAGATGCCAGATGCTGAGGGGATCTACTTTGGTGATATCCTAATTGCGGTCCCAGTCGCTGAAAAACAAGCGCTACGGCAG
>Ga0315534_1000680_pt1 | contig 23855 bp, 16 predicted proteins | sample SalMarSW160240MG_FD_203094 | JGI IMG/M metagenome (GOLD analysis project Ga0315534, IMG submission 203094) | Salt marsh sediment microbial communities from the Plum Island Ecosystem LTER, Massachusetts, United States - Salt Marsh Sediment SW1602-40 ...
AGAAGCAAAGAGTAAGAAGCAAGGAGTAAGAAGTAAGATTTGAGATTGCGGCGGAAGACAGAAATTGTTTTTGCCGGTAAGGGCGGGTTTTTAGTTTATTAAATGATTCCGCGTGTGCAAACAAGTTGCACAACCTACCCTCTAATGCTTAAAATGTACCTGACTTCTTTTCTTCCCATTTTATACAGTGTTTCCCTATGCAATATTAATATTTGTTCCATCTTTATATTCTATATGGAAAAGCTTATATTCTTCTCTTCGACTTTCCCAATAAAGCTTTACCACATTATAGCCTGGATTCTTTGACTTTGGGTCGCCCTTGGAATGTTTATAAACAGTATTAAAGCCATTCTTTATCTTCGCTTTGTTGAAACAAGCTTTTTCCTTATTTGCTTCAGGAATAAAATGAATGCTTACTTGATGGGAATTTATTTTAGATATCTGTACAAAATCAACCCTCTGTATTCCTTTATTTCTCAACTCTGGAATTATTTTACAGAGCTTTTTAATGTTAGGCCAAATTCTACTATCAAAAACCTTTGTCCATACCGGTGATAAAGCAAATAGTATAAAGCTTACAGCTAAGGATACTGTAGCAGGATCGACAGATTTCTTATACCAACGTCCAAGAGAGAGGTATTTGTCCCTATTAGATAAATCATTTAACATTTTCTTGTTATTGTAAAAAGGATATGGTAAATAAATAGCGTAACCTCCCTCCTTTGAAGAAAACTCTTTAATTATCTCTGTTATTGACCAACTAAAGCCTCCAAGGTCAATATCAATATCATCTGGCTCTTCTGTGAAATATACATCTGAGATTAAAAACCATTCTCCACTAGCTTTGGGGTCAGGAACGACTCTGAAATTATCCATATAGCCTATGCTTCGTTTTTCTGGTTTATGTTCTTGTGATATGGGAGATCGCCTTTGTTTGCAGATATGTTCCAAAATTTCTTTGGGTAGTTTTTCACCTTGAGAGTCACGATGAGTACTTCCTATTGTCTGACCAAGAATTTTTTTAAATATTTTCATGCAAACAACCGCATTCTATTTATACTGCAATTCCCGCCATATATTTAGTCGATATTCCCAGTTAGAAAGTAAACAGTCGCCAGTTGGCATTCGCAGGTTTCCAGCAGTTTATAGTTCGTGGTTCGTTGTTCATAGAAATTCCGCAATAAATGCGGAACAACACAAAGGCGAATCAATGAAATAATCCGCTCAAAGATGTCACACGCCATTATGTGCAGAGAATAACATAAAAGAAAGGAGAAGGGAAAGAAAAATCCCCCCAGCACAGGACTGGGGGCTATATAAAAAGACAACCCACAGTGTCGGGGGCTAACAACCCCGCCCAGAGGACTGGGCTAAACATAAAGGCAACCCCACGTTTTTACTACGCCTGACAGGACTCGAACCTGTAACCTTCGGTTCCGTAGACCGACGCTCTGTCCAATTGAGCTACAGGCGCTTGAAATTTTAAGTAACTATAGTATAGCAAGTTCCTGTTTATTCTGTCAACTTCTGATGCAATGAAAACAGGTGGAATCGACAAAAAGCGTCATACATAGGCACATTGACAGCATTCGTGCGGACTATCGGGATAAAACGGCTCGTGTATTGGGTCGCCATGGGCGACCTGTTCTTCTTCCCTGCGGAATACGGACTCGCACGTTTTTGCCATCTCCTGCAGCTTTTGCATTTCGGCTTTAGAAATAGGACGATAGGTCTTTCCCGCTTCAATCGCCTTGTCGAGAAGGTCAAGAAAAGAAGGCGGTATCCCCGCTGCGACGCGCTTTTGTGACAGGGTAAAGCGCGTCGCCAAGTCGACCTGCTCCTGAGTCTCGGTTGTACGATACCACCATTTACGGGTCCTTTCCACCCCTTCCAGCCAGGTGCCTGTAGACAACGGCTTGATGGCCAGTACTGCCGCACCCTGCTTGTCAGCGAGTTCAAGGACCGGTTTGCCAAATCCCATCTTGAAGAATTCGACGAAGTTAATTGGGAACATTACCGTATCGAAGCGGAAATCCTTCATAGCCTCGAACGCACCCTTAGTAGTGTGTGCCGAGAAGCCGATGTACTTTATTTTTCCCTGCTCTTTTACAAGTGTAGAATAGCAAATAAGTTATATACCTGCACATAAGCTGAGATTTTGTTTTGGCATTTACGAGTATTAAGCCGGCAGGTTTATTTTTACAGCCGTCCATACAGCACAAATAATTGTCCCTTGAAATTCGTCTAAATAATTTGCTTTGTATTTTGAGTATGCACTCATACAATGGACAGTCCTGCTTTTATAGTTAGGCAATTTTAATAAAAGCAAAAGAGGAATGATACTAACGAGATTATTGAAAGGATGAGAAAGATGAAATTGTTGGCTCAAACAGTGACTGTCGGAAGGACAACAGTTTTTATTTCAGTGTTGTTGCTTGTAGTAATCGTGTCAGTATTCACCACAGGCGAGGCCATAGCTCAACCAAATAAGTTAGTCGTTAGCACCGATGAAGGCAAATACGTAATCAACAGAAACATTTACGGCCACTTCTCAGAACATCTGGGCAGATGTATCTATGGAGGTCTTTGGGTTGGTGAAGATTCTCCAATCCCGAATACCCGTGGTATTCGTAATGATGTCGTTGAGGCGCTGATGCGAATTAAGATACCGGTGCTTCGCTGGCCGGGCGGCTGTTTCGCCGATGAGTATCACTGGAAAGACGGTATTGGTCCCCGTGACAAACGGCCTACGATTGTGAATACTCATTGGGGAATGGTTACCGAAAACAATCATTTCGGCACCCATGAGTTTCTTGACCTGTGCGAACAGTTGGGCTGTGAGCCATACATCTGCGGCAACGTGGGCAGCGGTACGATTTTGGAGATGCAGGAGTGGGTGGAGTATATAACGTTTGACGGTAAAAGCCCCATGGCCGACCTGCGCCGCAAAAACGGAAGGGACAAACCGTGGAAGGTAAAATACTGGGGCGTTGGCAATGAAAACTGGGGATGTGGCGGCCAAATGCGGCCGGAGTACTACGCCGACCTCTATCGACGGTACAGCACATACCTTCGCAATTTCGCCGGCAATCGCCTGTACAAGATAGCGTGCGGACCCAGCGGTGCAAATTACAACTGGACCGAGGTACTAATGCGCGAGGCAGGAAGGCAAATGAATGGTCTGGCTCCCCATTATTATTGTGGTTCGGGCAAGAGGAGCCGTTCCGCAACCCGGTTTGAGGAAGAAGACTGGTTCGCACAGCTTAAGAGGGCACTCTATATGGAGGAGCTTGTTTCCAGGCACTCGGCTATTATGGATAAGTACGACCCGGAGAAGCGGGTAGGGATGCTCGTGGACGAATGGGGCGCGTGGCATAAGGTCGAGCCGGGTACAAATCCCGGGTTTCTTTACCAGCAGAACTCCTTACGTGATGCACTCGTAGCTGGAGTTACCCTCAATATTTTCAACAATCACTGCGACCGGGTGAAGATGGCCAATATCGCTCAGACAGTCAATGTTCTGCAGGCGATGATTCTTACTAAAGAAGAAAAAATGATTCTAACTCCGACTTATCACGTTTTCGATATGTATAAAATCCATCATGATGCCACCTTGCTGCCCGTTGAGCTTAAGTGCGCTGATTATCAATTTGGTGATGAAAAAATCCCGGCACTCAGTGTCTCCGCATCCCGAGACAAGGCTGACAAGATTCATATATCACTCTGTAATCTGGACCCAAAGAACTCTGTCGAAATCATGTGCAAATTTACCGGGGCAGAGGGCAAAAGCGCGTCCGGCTGTGTATTAACCGCTGATGTTATGACCGCGCATAATACTTTTGATAAGCCGGAAGTAGTTGTCCCTGCCGATTTCTCTGATTTCAAGTTAAAAGGGGATGTTTTGACGGCAACGCTGCCTTCCAAATCGGTAGTGATTTTGGAAATCAATTAAGCTGATGTTGGGTGGTGACAGGTTTTATAATTTTGTGGATTTTTCTGAAAAGCTGCAATAAAGTCCCTACATGAACTCGTCTATATGTGTACGAATCAGTGATGGCAGAGCAGCAGGAAACCGTAATTTAGAAAGGAGCAGGAAATGTTGAAAAAGATTGTGTTCGGTATTGCAATGGTAGCTTTATCAGTGGGAGTAGGAGGTGCAGGCAGGTCAGAGCGCGGTGAGATACCGTGGAAGGACCCTGCGCCGATAGCAAGTAACGATGCGGAGCAAAAGATTTTAGATGTACTCGCAGATATGTACATTAATCAGCGAAGAGGGATGATGAATGTCCAGCCGGAAGACGGCAGGGTGCTGCGGCTGCTCGCCGAGGCAGTGGGCGCCAAACACATTGTTGAGATTGGCACCTCCAATGGATACTCAGGTATCTGGTTTTGCCTTGCCCTGCGGACAACAAGCGGCAAGCTGACCACACATGATGTACACGAAGGCCGGGCTGCGCAAGCTCGTGAGAATTTCAAGCGGGCCGGCGTTGATGAGATGGTAACTATTGTCATCGGCGACGCCCACGAGACAGTCAAAAAGCTCAAAGGGCCTATCGACATCCTTTTCCTTGACGCAGACAAGGCGGGCTACATTGACTACCTCAATAAGCTGCTTCCGCTCGTGCGCCCGGGCGGACTGATTCTGGCACATAACACAACCAATGTGAGAGCTCCCATGGAGGATTATATCAAGGCCGTTACTACCAATCCGAAGCTCGAAACAAAATTCATACACAAGCACGACCAGGGTATTGGCATAACACTAAAGAAACGTTAAAGGACGTGGCCTGGAGTTGTGAGGTCGGGAATAACCTTGGGCCGTTCACGCACTCCACTGTAAGGACAATGGGAATGTCACAAGAAGAAATGCGTCGAGACTTCGGTCTTTCGACCGCGACCTACGTGGTAATTGCCAGCATGGTTGGGACAGGGATTCTGGTCTCGCCCGGGTACATGATGGTTTCACTCAACAACTACACCGCCATCTTTGGGCTCTGGATTCTTGGTGGATTGCTTGCCTTGTGTGGTGCTCTTTGCGTGGCTGAGTTAGCGGCCGCTTTGCCCCGGGCAGGTGGGGAGTATGTTTACCTTCGAGAAGCATACGGCCCGATGCCTGCCTTCCTCTGCGGTTGGACTTCATTTTTTCTTGGCTTTTCGGCACCGCTGGCTGTTGCCAGCTATATTGCAGCTCTATATATTCTGACGCCTTTCGGATTAGGTGGGAAGGAAGCGGGTCACCTTGTGCAGGTCACGGCCGCTTTCATTATCGTTGCGATTACTTTACCCAATCTTGTTGGTCACCGTCAGTCTGTCTTGACACAGAATCTTACCACGATTCTCAAACTCGGTCTGTTTGTGGCCCTTGTAGTGATGGCCTTTCTGTTTGGTAAGGGGCGATTGGCAAACTTTGCCGAGGGACAGGCGATACGGGAAGTTGACCTTGGTACCGCGGCTACACAGTTGTTTTACGTCATGTTTGCCTACAGCGGGTGGAACGCTGCCAGCTATCTGGCCGGTGAGGTAAGGAATCCGGGCAGAATTCTCCCGCGATCCCTGTTGCTGGGCACTGGACTTGTCATCATTTTGTACCTGGCCCTCAACCTTGTTTTCGCTTATGCCGTACCTCTCGGTGACGTGGAATTTGCCAATGCAGAGCAGGTTCCCCAACTGGCGGTCGAAAAGCTGTTTGGAGCACGGGCTTCCAGCGTTTTCTCGGTTGCGGTCGGATTGGCATTTCTGGCTACAGTGAGCGCTTTTATTATCACCGGCCCGCGTGTCTACTACGCGATGGCAAAGGACAGGTTGTTCCCGTCTATAGCTGGGTGTATCAGTAAGAAGGGACAAGTCCCCATTTATGCAATGATCGCACAGAGCGTGTGCGCGATCGTTATTCTGTTCGTGACGGACTTTCAGAACTTATATAAATATGCCTCGGTAGGATTGTCGATATTCGCGATGCTTTTCATCGCTGCGGTATACGTTCTTCGATGGCGCCGTCCGGATATGGAAAGACCTTTTCGCGTAATAGGTTACCCAGTTGTTCCGGCAATCTTTATCGGCGTAACCCTATTTATGACCGTGTTTGCATTCATTCAGTGGCGAAAACCTTCGATATACAGCGTCGGCAGCATTCTTGTAGGCATCCCGGTTTATTACCTCTGGTCGTATTTAAGAAAATATTTATAAGACTGTTGAGATTCTCAAATGCAGGAATAGCGCCCTCTATTGCAAAATAGATATAATTGCTGCGGCGTTCGACCGGAAAGGCTCATTACCGAATCTTCTAATGCCTCTATTCGCACCGGCTGCGACCTTTTTAGCTATACGTACCAAATTTCCGTGCGAGAAATGTAAGTTTTTTGAGCCTCCCAGGTTTGACATGAGGTGCTACGCTACAGGCTGAAGAAAGTATATACCCGCTGCCGGGTTTTCCGATTTCGATTCTTTCCTTCACAGCCTGTTCAAACACTTTATCATCTGCGTTAAGCATCTCGTTGACGGCATCCAGATTCCCTTTGAAAAAGAACCGCTCTCCGTACTTTGATTTCGCTTCAGAAAACTCTACTGTGCCAAGCGGCGGCGGGTCTAAAGTATCGATTCCATCAACGCTGGTTTCGCTCATCAGGTCCAGGCGGTCGCCAATCGCCCCGCAGGTATGAACATACGATTTTGACCCGTGTCCGTTTATCGATTGGAAAACCCGGTCTTCGTAGGGTACTACAAATTCTTTATACATTTGCCGACTTATAAAGCCTGCGCCGGCGAAAGCTGAGCTTACAAGAATAGCATCAGGACCACAGGCAGAGTACAATTTGACTTGTGTCAGCACTTGTTGTGTGAAAGCAGCAAGTACTTCGTGACACTTTTGAGGCTCATCGAGCAAGGCCATAAGGGCCTGTTCATAACCGAACAGCTCCATTAAATGAGAGAAAGGGGAAAAAACTTCCACATGTATCGAGACATCCGGCGCAAGCTGTCGGGTTTTCTCCAGCGTGCTTGTGAACCACGCCGGATAAGCAGCCGGCTCGGTTAGGTCGGCTTGCGGGTCAATGTCCCAAAGCTCCGGTATATGCCAGGTGTTCCAGACGTAGCCGGTAAGCCTGTATGTAGCCGGGTCATTGACGTCGACTGTTGTATAGTCAGCCCGCTTAAGAGGCACTTGTCCCGACTGATATGTCTGCGGATTATCATCCGGCGGGACAATCGTTTCGAGTCCTGATTTCCAATACAGGTATTCTTTATTATCAATCGTCTTTGATGATTTGAGTTTGTTTTTCCAGTCAGCCGGCCTGCCAGGCAGGTTCACCAGGATACCGTCAAATTCGTATCGCTGCTGTAAATCAACGAGGGCTTTGGCAAAGGTAACAGAATCGAACCAGATTTCCGAAGGCTTGTAGTTGCAGTTTAAGAAATAGTGTCCGAGAGCAAGCTGACACATTACGGGAACACGGTCCGGCTCTTTATGATTCATTGCTGCTAATATACGCTGTTTCGAGTTCATGCCATTTTCCCCATTTATTTGGCGCTATCGTTTAAATTTAGCTATTAGGATTTATTATACACAGAGCCAGCAGTAAAATACAGCTTTGGTTGTAAGGATTTACTTTGCATTGGCCGGATAAATTTAGTAGTATAGTGTGATTGAGAGGTTATGGGTACATAGTTTCTATCAGATAAAACTGAAAGGAGCAGGAAATTATTCTTACAAAACGAAAAAATCTAATAGTTGCAATTTGTTTGCTGAGCATTCTTTCAGTATCAACGGATGATACTCTTTTTGCTCAATCCCCGAAGTCAGCGGCAAAGACCGTTTTAGCCAATGATATTGTTCGTTTCGAATTTGAACCCGAACACATGGGACTTGCTGCTATGGTGGACCTGGCGTCGGAGGTCAATCATATTCAAGCGATTGAAGGAAAGCATACACTTTGGGAGCTTGTCTTTTACGAGGGTAATCAGAGACGAAGTCTGTCGAGTACGCAGGTGCCTTGTGATTCTTATGAGATTAAAGAATTACCTGATGGACCCAGGCGGGCGACTTTTGAATGGCCTGACATAGACCTGGATAAAGACAAACAGGTTGTTAGCGTACAGGTAACAGTTGACCTGCCGCGAAATTCCGGCATAGCCGAGTGGCGGATATCGGTCGACAACGACTCCAATGTATGGGGTCTCTATGAAGTTGACTTCCCGAAATGCAGTGGATATTTGAAATCGGGAGAATACGACATTGCCGTACCCAGACGTAACTTTGGCAAGCTATTTAAAAAATGTAGTAACAGAATGTCGTACAAATATCCTCATGGCGGGTCAATGCCGATGCAGTTTATGTGCGCTATGAAGGGAACAAGCGCGGTCTATATGGCTGCGCACGACCCAAGGGCGTGGGACAAAAGTTTTACCATAGAGCCCGGCAAAGATTTCTATATAAGAACAAACGTTGAGAACATGGCAGTAGCCGGCTCCGACCATAAAGATCCATTCCCTGTAATGCTGGGGGTGTATCGTGGAGGCTGGATGCAGGGTGCCAAGACTTACCGTAGATTTGCCGTTACCGCTCCGTGGACATCCGAAGGGAAAGTTTCGCAACGTGAAAGTATGCCGCAGGCGCTTAAGGACATCGGTTTATGGATGCTGGTGGGTAATTATATCGGCCCGGAAAAAGGAACCACGGAAGAAAAGAACAAACCACTGATTGATGCACAGAAGTATTTTGAAGTCCCTATCGCCGCACACTGGTACAACTGGCATCAGATTCCGTTTGATACTCATTACCCGCACTATTTCCCGACTAAACCCGGTATTTCAGAGCAGGTACGAGACCTTGTGTCAAAGGGTCTTGTAATCATGCCCTACATCAACGGCAGGATTATTGATGTCTCTAACGATGACTTTGATGAATATTTACCTTATTGCGCCAAAGACCGGATGGGAAAGCACTATGTCGAAACGTATGGAAATAATGTGAAGCAGGCGCCGATGTGCTGCTATACGGAGTTTTGGCAGGATAAAGTTACGCAGATTGTTGAGCGATTGGCAAAAGAGGTCGGTGTAAATGCGGTTTATATCGACCAGATAGCAGCAGCAAGTCCTGTCCTTTGTTTTGACAAATCGCATGGCCATCCCCTCGGCGGCGGCGGGTGGTGGGTAGATGGTTATCGAAAGATGCTCAAAAAAGTGCAAAAGGTTGCTCACAGTAACGGCAGGGACATAATTATAACCACCGAATGCGCCGCAGAACCTTTTATGGACGGCATTGATGCTTTCCTTACGTGGATAAAGCCGGATGAACTTTCCATTCCTATGATAACGGCGGTCTATTCGGGTTACAGTATTTATTTTGGAAGCCCCGCCTGGTTCGAGCACGGCGACCGCGGCTGGATTATGGCACAGGGGCGTTCATTCCTCTGGGGGATACAGAACGGATGGATGGACTTTCAGTTGTTTAAACCGGAACACGCCAAAAAGGCTGCTTACCTAAAGAAGGTTGGAAAGTGTCGTGTTGCTGCAAAAAAATTTCTTACTTTCGGAGAATTGGTTGAGCTTATTGAACCGACAAACGATGTGAACACCATCACAGAGACTTGGCCTGACCACGGAAACAATCCTCGGACTGCAACACTTCCCAGTATACAAGGCTCTATCTGGAAGGCCGAAGACGGGACACTTGGTATCTTTTTGGCTAACTATCTTGAGAAAAACAATACTATAGAGTTCAGGATTGATCCGGCCAAGTTTGACGCCGACTCCGCTTCTGGTAGGTATACAATCACACAAATCCAGCCTGAAGGAAATCGTGTCGAAGAAAGGACCCGGCGAGGAATTCTCAAGCGAACTGAAACCCTGGGACCCTGGGAAATACGTATCCTCGAGGTTAAAGCTGCTTTGCCGAAATATACACCGACGTCCGATTATACGGCACGAGAAATCGAAGGCTGGAAGGTGCTCGTAAACAATGAGCTATTATCCGAACACGCTCAGCTTGCCGACAACGTATTGAAACTACTGAAGCACCAACTTTTCCAGATAACACGCGTTGTGCCTGAAGAACCTTTGAAGGAGCTGCGCCGCATACCGATTTGGACCGAATACAAGGCCCCACGCCATCCGTGTATGTGTTACCATCCAAGCAGTCGGTGGTTAACTGAGAATGACTTCAATCCTGAGAAGGCACGCAGCGTTGAGATAGCCAACGCGGAAAATTTTCTCAAGTGGACGCATGACCAGCCCTGGATGGTTATGCACGAACTGGCCCATTCTTACCATCATTGTGTTCTGGGTTATGACAATGCAGAACTTAATCAGGTCTATAAGGATGCTGTAAAGAGCAAGCAATACGAATCGGTTCTGCATATCAACGGTCGGCCGAGACGTGCATACGCATTAAACAACGACCAGGAATATTTTGCCGAGTCCACCGAGGCTTTTTTTGGGACCAATGATTTTTATCCTTTTGTCCGTTCAGAATTGCAGCAGCACGACCCGAATATGTACCAACTGCTCAGGAAGTTATGGAAGGTCGAATGATTCCGACAATTGATGTATCCTTTTAGCTTCAAAGCACTTTTCCCTACAAAAAATCCTTAAAGGTCCCACCGGCCTGGATTTTAGCATCGAAAAACACATAAATTTCAGTAAATCATACTTGAATAGAGGTGATATGCCGTTAAAATCGTCGAAACTGGAGTTACGTTTGTCTCCATATTGAGAGCTAAATTCGTCCGTTTCTTTTATATTTGTCGTATGTTTGGTGTTTTTGTTTTTATAGGTTAAATTAAGAAAGGTGACAAATGGGTCTGGAAACATTAGACTGGATTGCGATCGGTGGGTATTTTGGTCTTCTTCTGGCGGTTGCCTGGTGGGTAATTCTTAGGCGTAAGGACACTGCCGACGACTATTTTCTTGCCGGCAGAAATCTTGGATGGTGGGTCGTCGGCGCCTCAATCTTTGCATCGAACATCGGTTCCGAACACTTAGTCGGTCTTGCAGGGTCCGGCTGTACCGACGGAGTGGCAATGGCTCATTATGAGTTACATGCCTGGTGCCTGCTGGTTCTGGCGTGGGTGTTTGTTCCATTCTACGCGAGAAGCAAGGTGTTCACGATGCCGGAATTTCTCGAGCGTCGTTTTTCTCCATCCGCCCGGTGGGTGCTCTCTATCATTTCGCTGGTTGGGTACGTGCTCACGAAGATAGCAGTCGGTGTCTTCGCCGGTGGAGTCGTTTTTCGAACCCTTCTTCCGGAGTTGCAGCTCGACTTAGGGTTTGTTGTGATGGACAGTTTCTGGATTGGCTCGTTCCTTGTTATCATCCTGACCGGAATTTATACTGTTCTGGGCGGGTTGAGGGCAGTTGTTTATACAGACACGGTTCAAACCGTTGTGCTTGTGTTCGGCTCGGCGCTGGTGACTATATTCGGTCTCAAAGCGCTGGGCGGCTGGGGACAATTGCGGGAGATTGCCGGGTCGGATATGTTTAATTTGTGGAAGCCGTTGATTCCCACGGGGATGGAGGGCACGTGGAAGCCGGTAATAAGCGAGACAAAAATCGCGTGGTATTTCAACGGCAATTACCCCTGGCTTGGGATGCTTTTCTGCGCTCCAATCATCGGACTGTGGTATTGGTGCACTGACCAGTATATCGTTCAGCGTGCCCTGGGAGCGCCGAGCGAGCGTGAGGCGCGGCGAGGCAGTATATGGGCGTCCTTTCTGAAGCTGTTGCCAGTTTTCATATTTATTATTCCCGGTATGATTTGCTTTGCATTGGCCAAGAGCGGCAGGATGACGGAACTCAGGGAAGCTGTATATACGGCCGGGGCGCTTGATAATGAAAAATGCCAGGCGGCTTTTCCCTTATTGGTTAAGCACGTTCTTCCCGTGGGTGTTCGAGGCCTTGTTGTAGCCGGGCTGTTGGCCGCCCTGATGAGCTCGCTTTCGAGTGTTTTCAATGCTTCCTCATCCTTGTTCACTATGGACTTATATTCGAAATTCAGGCCGGGTGCATCCCAACACAAACTGGTCTGGATGGGCCGTATCGCTACGACTGTTATGGTGATTATTGGTCTGTTTTGGGTGCCTGTGATTCAGGGGGCTCGGGGCCTGTACCACTATCTGCAGGCCGTGCAGGGATACCTGGCACCGCCTATCTTTGTGGTCTTCTTCCTGGGCATATTTAGCAAACGAATGAACAGTAAGGGATGCCTGGCTGCTTTGATTGTCGGCTTTTTGCTGGGTGTTTTTCGTATGGCTGTCGATACTCCTCTCAAGCTGATTGACGGCTTTGCGTACCAGGAGGGGACATTTCTCTGGATAGTGGGTAACATATACTTCCAGTACTTCAGCCTTTTTATTACTATTGTTAGTGTTATTGTTATGGTAGCAGTTAGTTTGTGGACGTCTGAGCCGTCCTACGAGCGGATTAGCGGCCTGACATACGGCACGCTTAACGAGGAGCATCGGCGCCTGTCACGAAGCAGTTGGGATTGGCGTGAAGTAGCTGCTTCTGCGGTAGTATTGGCCGTGATTCTCGCTGCATATCTGTACTTCAGGGGATAATGCGTTCATAGTTGATTGTTCATAGTTCATCGATGAACAACGAACTACGAACAATGAACTTATTGTATGGGGTCTTAAACGATGGCTTATACGATTGGATTGGATTACGGGACTAATTCCGTCAGGGCTTTGATAGTTGACGTTGCTAACGGTGACGAGCCGGCCACAGCAGTTTATGAATACGAAACAGGGGAAGCCGGTATCATTCTTGATTCGGCTGACCACAATCTGGCAAGACAGAACCCCGCCGACTACCTCAAAGGCGCCGAAGCTGTCGTTAAAGAAGCTGTTACTAAAGCCAAAAAGGCTGATAAAGATTTTGATGTCAGCGATATTATAGGTATTGGTATTGATACAACCGGTTCAACACCGATTCCGGTTGATGAGAACGGCACACCTTTGAGTATGTTGGATACATTCAAAGATAATCCCAACGCCTGTGCCTGGCTCTGGAAAGACCACACCGGCCACGCTGAAGCCGCTGAGATTACCCAACGGCTTCAAAAAGAGCATCCCGAGTATCTTGCCAAGTGCGGCGGCATATATTCATCCGAATGGTTTTTTAGCAAAGTGCTTCATTGTTTGCGGACCGACCCTGATGTTTTCGATGCGGCATATACCTGGGTCGAACATGCTGATTATATGACTGCGCTTCTTACCGGGACTACGGAACCGAATAAACTCAAACGCTGTCGTTGTGCTGCGGGCCATAAAGCCATGTTTAACGACAATTGGGGCGGGTACCCTGCTCGGGATTTTCTTTCCAAGCTTGACCCCAGGCTTGGCCGGCTTCGTGATACGTTGAGTGACAAGACTTTAGCAATTGACCAAGCAGCGGGTAATTTAACCGAAGAATGGTCGGATAAACTTGGCCTGCCGCAGGGAATTCCTGTTGCTATGGGTGCATTCGATGCTCATGTCGGTGCAGTAGGTTCCGGAATAAGAGAGGGAACTCTTGTAAAGATAATTGGTACCAGCACATGTGATATGGTGGTTGCTGCTAATAGTGTGAAGCTGCCCGATGTTCCCGGCATCTGTGGCATCGTTGATGGGTCAATTTTGCCGGATTTCTTTGGCTTGGAGGCAGGCCAATCTGCGGTTGGGGATATCTTCAACTGGTTTGTCAATTACATTCAGCCGGGCGGCGAATCGGCAGGTACTCATGAGGCCCTTACCGAAAAGGCGGCAAACTTGAAGCCGGGCCAGTCCGGCTTATTAGCTCTTGACTGGAACAATGGTAACCGAACAATACTTGTTGACCAAAGACTGACCGGTCTGCTGATAGGCCAGACTCTGCACACAAAGCCGGAAGAGATATACCGCGCATTGATTGAAGCAACCGCCTTTGGAGCTCTTACTATTATCAACCGCTTTGAGGATTATAATGTCAAGGTTTCGGAGGTGATAAATTGCGGCGGAATTGCTGAAAAGAACGCTTTGCTTATGCAGATTTACGCTGATGTAACCGGCAGAGAAATGAAGATATCCCGCTCAGCCCAGAGTTGTGCACTGGGTGCATGTATCGCCGGCGCTGTTGTAGCAGGAAAAGAATCCGGCGGCTATGACGATTTTGCTGAAGCTCAGGCCGCTATGTGTGGTATAAAGGATGTCGCGTATAAGCCGATTCCCGAAAACCACAAGGTTTACCAGCGGCTATATACTCTTTACAGGCAGTTACACGATGCCTTCGGCCTGCAGGACTGGTCAGGCAAATTGGCCAATGTTATGAAAGACCTCTTGAACATCAAGGACAGCGTAAAGCCTTAAAGGCGATATTATGCACGAAGAACTGAGAAAAGCCGTCTGTGATGCCAATGTTGAATTGCATAAACAACAGCTCGTTATTTGCAGTTGGGGCAATGTCAGTGGAATTGACCGCTCAGCCGGTATTGTAGCTATCAAGCCCAGCGGCCTCGCATACGATGAGCTTACCCCCGACAAAATTGTATTACTCGATTTAGAAGGAAACGTTCTCGAAGGAGACCTCAATCCTTCGTCCGATACACCGACACATCTTGAGCTTTACAGAAATTTCGAGGCTATTAGCGGATTATGTCACACCCATTCGCCCGTTGCAACGATGTGGGCACAGAGCTGTAAGGAAATCCCTTGCTTTGGTACCACCCATGCCGACTATTTCTACGGTTCAGTACCTGTCACCGAAGTAATGACAAAAGATGAGATACAAAGTGATTACGAGCTGAATACGGGCAGAGTTATTGTAAGGCGATTTTCGGAATTGGACCCTCTAAAAGTGCCTGCGGTGTTAGTGGCCAACCACGGCCCGTTCTCATGGGGCAGGAACCCTGCTGAAGCTGTCGAAGCAATGGTTGTTCTGGAAGAGGTGGCAAAGATGGCTCTGGGTACTATCACGATAAATCCTAATCAGGGCCCGATTAGCAAGGCTTTGCTGGATAAACACTATTTACGCAAACACGGCAAAAACGCTTATTACGGTCAACAGAAACCAAAAATAGAATGACACTTTTCGCGTCGTCTAAAAAAGGAGAGACGAAAATGAAAAAAAACACTTTTGGAGTCATCGTCGGAAACCGGGGATTTTTCCCGGATATCTTAGCTAAACAGGGACGAAAAAGCATACTTGAAGTACTAAAAAAGAATGGCTTCAATTCAGTTGCCTTGCCAATGCAGGAGACAAAATACGGAGCTGTTGAGACTTTTAACGATGCCAGGAAATGCGCTGCGCTTTTTGCAAAGAACGCCGCCAAGATTGACGGCATAATTGTAACCTTGCCCAACTTCGGTGACGAAAGAGCGGTTGCTGAAACAATAAAACGCTCCGGCCTTAATGTGCCCATCCTGATTCACGCCGAGCCGGATACGCAGGGCCAAATGAGCGCATCAAACAGGCGTGACTCTTTTTGCGGCAAGATTAGTGTTTGCAACAATCTCAGGCAGGCAGCTATCCCCTACACGCTGACCATGTCGCATACGGTGAAAGTTGAATCGGCTGCATTTAAAAAGGACCTTGATGATTTTGCCTCCATCTGCAGAGTCGTTAATGGCCTTAAGAATCCCAGATTTGGCGCTATTGGTGCACGACCTGCAGCCTTTAATACAGTCCGCTATAGTGAAAAAATCCTCGAACTTTCAGGTATATCCGTTGAGACTATCGATTTATCTGAAATCCTTGGAAGAGTAGCACAGCTTTCCGACAACGATAGGGGTGTCAAGCGAAAGTTGGAAGCCATCAAGAAATATATTTCGACCAAATCCATTCCCGCCGACAGTTTGTTAAAGATGGCCAAGTTCGGCCTTGTGATAGACCGATGGGTCAGGGATACGGAGCTTAATGGCACAGCCGTTCAGTGCTGGACGAGTTTGGAGGAATTTTTTGGAATAGTGCCCTGTACACTTATGAGCATGATGAGCGAGTCCCTGCTGCCCAGTGCCTGTGAGGTTGACATTACGGGTTTGTTAGGAATGTATATTCTCCAATTGGCTGGTGGTACGCCGAGTGCTATTCTGGACTGGAACAACAATTACGGCTCCGACCCCGACAAATGTGTTGTCTTTCACTGCAGCAATCTACCCAAGTCAATGTTCAAGACATTAAAGATGCACTTCCAGGAGATTATCGCGGGGGCTATGGGTAAGGAAAACGCTTATGGCACGGTAGACGGCAGGATAGCCGCCGGCAAAGCGACCTTCTGCAGAACCACTACCGACGATACTGCCGGTATTATCTGCGCTTATGTGGGTGAAGGTGAATTCACAAATGATAAACTTGATACGTTTGGCGGTTACGGCGTGATGAAAATTGCAAACCTTCAGCTTCTTATGGAATACATCTGCAAAATGGGTTTCGAGCACCACGTTGCTGTCAGCCGGGTAGAAAGTGCTGATGCAATTGCTGAGGCCTTAGATAACTACATGGGCTGGGAAGTCTATCGTCACGAATAGAATTCACGGTTTATCGGGATTAACGAGACTGCCATTGCGCAGATTAATTATTCGGTCGGCAAATCGCCTGGCCTCGACTCCATGAGTAGCCAGGATTACCGTGCCGCCTTCTTTATGAAATTCCGATAGGTAGCCGAGTACTGAAGATGCATTATCAGTATCCAGATTGCCGGTAGGCTCATCAGCAAGGATAATCTTTGGGCGATTGAACAATGCTCGGGCTATGGCTGTACGCTGCTTCTCACCGGCACTGAGCTCGGCAGGTTTGTGATAGTGTCTCCCAGCCAGGCCAAATTTTTCTATCAATTCAAGGGCCTTGGCTTTGTTGTTGCTTTTGCTAACCGCTCCACCGGCAAGAAGGACGTTTTCCATAACATTCAAATAGGGCACTAAGTGGAACATTTGAAAAACAAAACCAATATTCTCAGCCCTGAATTTTGCCCTGGCCTGTACGCTCATAGCATAGAGGCTGTTGTCTTCCACGGAGACTATCCCACTGGTTGGGTGCAGCATCGCCGCGATGGTCATCAGTAAAGTTGTTTTTCCGCAGCCGCTGGGCCCGCAAAAAACTACAAATTCGCCTTTTTCAATTCTAAGATTGATATCATTGAGGGCTTCAACATCACCCCTGCGAGTTCGATACGTTTTCACAACATTCTTAAGGCAAATCATATCTATTCTTCCCTTAGCGTAACTGCCGGGTCGTAGGTCACGGCAATCATAGCCGGAATAAAACTGGAAACAGCGGCAAATACAGGTGCAAAAACAAGACAATAGAGCAGCAAAGGCAGTTCTGGTTTTATCATTGCTTTAGCTGTTAACTCGAATATTTTCGGCCCGAATTTCAAAGCCAAGCCTGTCCCTATAAGGAAACCGACAAGTGCTCCGACAAGTCCGATTGTTAATGCCTTGCCCAAAAATAGCATAGTGATTTTCCCCGAGCCGTATCCGAGTGCACGCATAATCCCGATTTCCTGCTGTCTGTCCCGGACGTTCATAATTGCCAGTACACCAATCCATACGCCGCAGGCGATGACAACAAAAGGGACAATAACGGCAAATAGTTTTTTTACCATTTGCCTTGTTTTTGTCCGGGCCGAGGCGATGGCTCTGGTGTGGAATACCTGTGCCTCGGGCAGCAGGGAGCCAATTTCTTCTCGCAGGATAGACGCAGGGTCATCGGTCGGTGCGAAACAGAGACAATCTACGGCTCGAATCTCACTGATTTGTCCGGGCAGGTTCAAAATATCCTGTGCATCGCGCAGATGGCACTGAATTCTAATGTCTTCAACTCCCCCGGATTCAGACAAACATTCTACCACCTTGAATGTTTTGCCTTTTATTTCCACGACATCACTTTCATTTATTCCAAGGGCTTTTCCCACTCTGTATCCAACACATAAGTTGCCGCGTTCAATTGGGTCTTTCATAGGTGGTTTTTTAATTCCCGGTGGGCAAACCTCGGGAGCCAGCCCGGTCAAGATAACATCAATACCCTGCCAATTTATTTTCTTCTGCAGGGTAGCCAGCAGGTGATTGTAGGAAACTTGATTCTGGGAAGCGAGCTTCTCAAGATATTGTTCAGGCATAGTCTTATCAGGCAGAGACGTTAGCAGAAACTCATTCATATTCGTGTCTTTAGGTATGATATGGAGATTAAAGCCCAGAGAGAGCATGAGACGGGCCGTTTCACGATTGGACGCTTTAGCCGCAGTGAAAAATGATATAAATAGCGCGACCGCCATCATCACGGCCAGCAAACCAAGTGCGAAGTTTATCTTTCGATGACGTATTTCTTTGAAGATAAGGCCTGGTATTGTCATATATTCTTACACCCAGCTTTATGTTATTTCTAACAATTCATTCGGTTCTTGATTTTGACTTCAGGGTTTCAACCGGAATATAGGCCATAGAAGTCTGCAGGGCAAAGCCACAGGTACAACCTGAACTGGACTCTGGAATAAGCACCAGCCCGCCGGCTGGAATGATATTTATCCAGCAGCCGGAGCGGGTAACGGTATTAAGCCGAGATGGTCCGCCGTTCGGTCCCAGGTCGTACATCCAGGGATTGCCGCCTCGCCAGAACATACACTGTGCTGAAGCCGATACGCCGCCGCAGCCGTGCCCGCGTCGGTCAAATTTCCATCCATCGACCTTTTCCCCGGTCTTTAGATTGTACGCGTAGGGCCAAGCGTATATAATATCATCAATGATTGTCGGATGACGGTTGTATTCGCCGTGGCTGCCGTCTTTCGCAAGGCCGCTGTCGTGAGCTGCATCCCAGCAGGTTTGGCCCGAGCGGGCGTCGAACGCATTGTAGAAATAACGAATAGAATCTCCAACTAACTTCGAACCACTTAACAAGAGCATTTCTTTGGCATAGTTCAGATATACGGGCTCCTCGAAATTACTGACATCAATTTTCTTTTTATACACGGTCCGTCCGGTTTTCATATCCAGTGCAACAAGATACTTCTCGCCCCCGTCGAACAAGGTCGTAACCGGCATACGTCCAACCTTGTCTTCCAGGGCCTTTGGGCTGTGAGTCTCGACAAAGTACATCCGTCCGTCTGCGATGGTAATCGTTGTGTTTACAATTAGACCGTCCTTATACTTCCAGAGCCGCCTGCCATTATTTTTATTCATAGCGAACGCGTAATCGCTTGTAACCAGTTTCATATTTCTTTGCCAGAGCGCAGTGTCGGCATCATAACTCGTCTCGGTATAAGAAGCATCTTTCCTGCATCCGCTTCCAAACAGAACATCGCCGCTATAGGCGATGTATCCCCACTCGCGCGGCTCGTCTTTAATAAGTTGTGGCATTTTGTATGTGAGGTGGTGTTGGCCGGTCTGAACATCGAAACCGAGACATTTGTCCTCGGCTGCCACGTACAAAAATTGCTTGTCTACGGCCATACTCCCAGAGTCAAGGAATACACCGAGCCGTCGTGAATTTGGAATTTCAGTCTCCCATAGAATTGTACCATTGTAAGCGTCCATCGCAAAGACAATGCAGTCGCCCGGAACGAAGAGTCGCCCGTCCTTGAAAAGCGGCGGCACGTTGCGATGGTGACGGTCAATCATCTCCCTCGGCCCGGGTCGGCCGAACCACTGTATGGCCATCTCGCCTTTTATCCATTCATCTTTGCTGCAGGCTGTATTACCCGGCTCTGCATATAGGTGTGTCCATTCTCCTGCGCCTTCCAGTTTTTCGCGATTCGCGACTGCCCAGATAATATTTTTACTTTCGTTTATCTTCCAGTCGGCAGTAGATTTTGGAACCCATTTTTTCAGGCTGTTCTTGTTTCGCCTGTTTGCCGGCAGCCCTAAAGCAATGACTCCACCATAAGGCCTGACGAGTTCAAAAACGCACTCCACTGAAGAAGGCATTTTGCCGCTGCTCAGTGCCTCGTCCGAGACTATCAGGTTGGCAAAAAATTTGGTATAGGGTAGTTTTTCTAAAGAGCATTGATGAATAACAACCTGGCCATAGAGTCCTGCTTCATCGAGGGCATTTCGAGCAGTAGCAACTTTTCTTGGGTCCTTCTCCACGCCGATGATTTGTAAATCGGTGAGTCGGGCCAGTTCGTATGCAAGCCGGCCTTCGCCGCTGTCCAGAACCAGGCAATAGCCTTTTCTAATATCCGTTTGCTTGACAATATGTTTGGCCGCCTCGGCATACAACTCCGTAAGTTCGTCCCGTTGATACGGATTTGTGTTTATTTCCGCTGTTATTACTTTACTCTTACTTTTTACGCCGTTTCTAAAACAATGGATGTGACCTCTATCTGTACTGGCATACAAGCCGCCATTCATTACGCTCAATCCGTGTGCAATACCTGTGACAGGAGCGCTCCAGATTTCTTTGCCGTCCTCGGTGCTAAATGCCGCCACTTCATTCTCACCCCCTGCGAAAAGAACATCGCCCGCCATAATCAAGGAATAAGGGTATTTGCACTCCACCGTCCAGAGGTAACAGTCTTTTAATTTCTGTGAATACTCTGCAAGTTCTGCCTCGATTTTACTTAAATTATTCTGGAGTTGTTGTGCCTCTAATGTATCTTTATTCAGCTTGCCGAGTTGTTTCTTAACTTGTTCGTGCTGCTGCTTGAGGTTGTTTATTCGTCTCGATAGTTCGAGATACCTTTTTCGATTGAATGCCGATAATTTCTCCTCTGATTGCATATATGCGATTGGCCCGTTTACCAGTATCCGTAAGCCGGCGAAGGTTGCAATTTTTTCTTTCGTTTTTACATCATTTGTATTCAGTTCTTTTGGGCCCCGGCCTGGTCCGGTTACCATCACATCCTCTGTCAGTAGGGCGTATGCGCCTCCTGCGCTGGGGAAATTTCCCTGGGATTTGCCGTCCGCACGTGAGAATATCATCGGCTCTGTTCGGCCAGTCGGGACATACAGCCGTTCATCTGAAGCAAGCATATAGCCCTGTGGCGAAATATCCACTTTCTGCTTCCACAGCACTGCTCCGTTTTTAGCGTTAATCGCGCATAAATATGTCCCCTGGGTTGGAAATAGTCCTGCTGCGAAATATACTTTTCCTTCGTCTTCCACCAATCCTGTTCGTACTGGCCACATCGATATCATCCGCCCATTACCTGGTACCATACGATTTTGCTCGACTACTCGATATTTCCATATCAGTGAGCCGTCATTTCCGGAAAGGCAATAGACATAACCGTCATCGCAGCCGACATATACTCTGCCGTCGACAATAATTGGAGCTAATCGTACAGGGCCTTCTGTGAAGAATGTCCATCGCACCTGTCCTGTTATCGCATTGAGAGCGTATACTTTATCATCGGCCGACGAGCCGAAGTATATTTTGTTACCTGCGCCAATCACCTCAAATGCCTGGTCGTAAGTCACTGTTGGTCTCAGATTGTAATGGCGGTGGAAGAAATCCTGCTTTGCCGGTGCCGGCCAGGCAGGCTCCGGCGGACGTGTTGTTTTAAACACCCAACTTCCCGTCAAAGGAAGTTCCAGTTGTTCGCTGGTAACGCAGCTCCTATGAATGTCTGCTCCAAATGTCGGCCAATCCTCTGCCGAAATCAGTCCGCAGGGGACGAATATTACAATGAAGTACACTAATATGAATCTTTTCACCTGTTTTTTGCCCTGACAAGAATTACAATGCCGGAGGTCAAAACCAAAACACAAAATCCGACAAGAAGAAGTATCGTGTTGCGGAACGGCGAGTGCTGTTCAACTGAAGGATTAGGTTCCGAAATTGGGTCATCCGGGCTGGGGTCAGGCATTGTGGTATATTCGATGTCGTTGGGCGGATTCTGCCTCTCTTCCATAGCATCATTGGGTTCAATCGCGAATTCCTGGTAACCGAAAGTACCAAGGGGGACACCCGGATATGAATAAGAGCCCCTTCTCACTATCATGCTCATCTCCATCTTAACCATCGGGCTTTCAGGGTCAAATCCCAAATTCTCCGCGACCCGGGCCTGCATTTCATCAGTCCATCTGGCCAGCAGCATCGTACCCTGCAGCCATCTGTGGTCAAGTCCACATTCACAGTCCTGGCCAATCATGAAGAGAACGTTGGCCAGATTGTCTTCGGTTATTTCTTTTCCCCTGAACATTGGCCCAATCCAGCGCCCTCTGCCGTAGATGACAGCTGCTCGCGGCTCATTTACCTCTTCACCATCCAGCCCCAGGCTCCAAAATAACACTTTTTCCGACCCATGAGATTTCGAGTCCATCACAACAAGAGCGGGCGGATGAGCAATAGGCTTCGGCATCATATCCATTTGCGAACTTATTAACTCAATCACTTTAGAGGCAGCCTCTTTTACTTTTTGGTTCTCTTGGTCATCTGCTCCTTCAATCAGCAGAAAAACGGCGTAATTTTCGATAGTCTTCCGTAGGATTTCCTCACGTTTAGGCGATGACAGTATCTCATCAATGGCCGACCGAAGTGTCTCTTCAAAGGACCGGTCACGTTCTGCAAGGGGCACTGGATATGATTGTCCATCAGGCGAGACAAGTACTGCACTATGCAGCGATTTTGCCTGCTGCAAATCAAGGTGCTTCATTGCCGGATGGTCTTTTTGCTGGTCGGTATTGATTATTTCAAACTCGATGTTGCTTTTCTCAAGGCCAATACCTGCTACTTGTTTGAACTTGGACACGACATCATCGCTGGTTTCGTCGTTGACATAGCCGAAAAGGTAATACGGCTCAATCTGCAGGTCGACAAAGCCAACCTCGCGTACGTTATATCTGCAGGCACTTGCTAACTGACTTTGTGCAAAGACCAGCAGGAAAGCTAAGACCGTTGCACTGAAAATTGGTCCGTTATGGTAAAACTTCGTCATGGCCAATCTGAATAATTTAATCACTGTAGACTCTCCCCTGGCTGGGCGCCGTTGCGACCGCGGCCCAAAAGGGCCAAAGGATATTGAGTTACACTTTAACAAGCTATTTTCCAGCGGCATATCATACAATATTTTAGTCGGAAATGAAAGACAAAGTATGCTATTCCGGTAAAACGTGGATATTCTCAGCATGCAGAACTGCAGTCAGGTCGGTTTGCGGTTTGGCTTTCAGTTCGGCAAAAGCGGCGTGCGACAGATGTGCTATAAGGTCGAGTGGGCCTTTTAGTTCCACCTGAATATAGTTACCAAAGTCACGCGAACGAATCAGCTTAACCTGCAATTTATTATCAACAGAGACGCTTATTGGATTAGGACTGAGAAGAATGCTTTCCGGCCTTATTATAAACTTTATTCGCCCTCGGTGTTTTCCCGGCACCAGCAAATCAACGCTATCCACTCGCACTCGCGTATTCGACGATTCAGGCTCCTGAGACGAAACCTGGCCGCTGAATATATTCCTGCATCGCATAAAACGGGCGACGAATTCGTTTTGTGGCCAACGCAGCAATTCATTCATCGCACCGACCTGCTGTAAGCTGCCCTGGTATAATATTGCAGCCCTGTCTGCCACCGAAAACGTTTCCTCCAGATTATGGCTGACGTGGATAGTGGTCAAACCAAGCTTGCGTTGGATACTGTGCAACTGAACACAGACCTCTTGACGGGTGGCTTCATCCAGAGCACTGACCGGCTCATCAAGCAGCAGCACCTTGGGTTCCATCACTAATGCTCTTGCTAATGCTGCCCTCTGTTTCTCTCCGCCGCTGAGACCATAAACACTGCGTCCAAGCAAGTGTCCGATGCCGAGCATTTCCGCAGCCTGTGAAACTTTATTGTTTATTGTTTCCCGGCTGCAACCGTTGACACGGAGGCCGAAGCCGATATTTCGCTCCACGGACAGATTTGGAAAGAGCGCATAATCCTGCGGGACGTATCCGATGCCGCGTGCCCGGGGCTCAAGATTGGTTACGTTTTT
>Ga0315534_1000684_pt1 | contig 23833 bp, 9 predicted proteins | sample SalMarSW160240MG_FD_203094 | JGI IMG/M metagenome (GOLD analysis project Ga0315534, IMG submission 203094) | Salt marsh sediment microbial communities from the Plum Island Ecosystem LTER, Massachusetts, United States - Salt Marsh Sediment SW1602-40 ...
TCAATGGCCTGAAGTTGCCCAATCCGTTTGTCATTGCGTCCGGTCCGCCCGGCACCAACGCGAACGTGATCGGAAAGGCATTCGACGAGGGCTGGGGCGCAGTGATCTGCAAGACCGTCAGCCTGGACGCCGAAAAGGTCGTCAACGTCGTGCCTCGCTACGGGCGGTTGCGGAGCGAAACGTCGGGCGAAATCTACGGGTGGGAGAATATCGAGCTGATCAGCGACCGCAGCTTCGACGTCTGGATCGACGAATTCAAGGCGCTGAAAGACGCGTACCCGGAGCGCGTGCTGATCGCGTCGATCATGGAGGAGTACCGCCAGGAGGCGTGGGTGGAGATTATCGAGCGGTGCCAGGCGGCCGGCGTGGACGGGTTGGAATTGAATTTCTCTTGCCCGCACGGCCTGCCCGAACGCCGCATGGGATCCGCCATGGGAGAAAACCCCGAGATTTTGGAGGAAGTCTGCCAGTGGGTGAGTGAAACGGCGCGTGTTCCCGTGTGGGCTAAGATGACTCCAAACGTTACGCGTATCGAAGATCCGAGTCGCGTGGCGCTGGGGGCCGGCTGCGACGGCATCAGCGCGATCAATACCATCCGCAGCGTGATCAGTATCAATCTCGATACGCTGCGCCCGGAGCCCTCGGTGGAAGGTTATTCGACCCCCGGGGGTTATTCGTGTCTGGCCGTCCGCCCGATCGCGCTACGCATGTGCATGGAGATTGCGGGCGTGATACGTGATGAGTACCCCCGGCGATCGCTGAGCGGTATTGGCGGGGTGGAAACGGGGCAACACGCGGCGGAATTCATTCTGCTGGGATGCGACACGGTCCAGGTCTGTACCGGCGTGATGAAAATGGGCTACCGGATCGTGCACGCGATGATAGAGCAACTCGCGGCATTCATGGAAAAACACGGTTTTTCCACGGTCGCTGAATTCAAGGGAGCCAGTCTGCCGTATTTCACTTCGCATTCGGACTTGGTGCACCGGCAGGCTCAAGCGCGGGCTGACGCCAAGGCCCGTCTGGAGGCGGAACGCGAACCGGCCGCCGCCGGGCCCGAGAAGGTGGTGTCCGCCGACCATCAATGGAGCGGCGATGCGTTTGTCGAACAGTCCGATGCGCTGTCGCGCGGTTAAGCAGCACGGCCCGGCCGGAATGCCGGTGGCGTCCCGGGTGCCGGCGACCGACTCGGCCGGCGAGTCCGTAGCACGCCAGAGACGGCGCGCCCTGGCCGGTCCCTTCCGGCACGTTTCGACCGCGCCTGCCAACACCGTGAGCTGCGGCGGGCGTCAAAAATGGGTCGGTTCGCGACACAGCATCTGCCCGTGGTCCGTTCGGCCTACGAATTTTCCGTCCCGCACCTGCACGTCGCCGCGTACGGCGACCAGGCTGGGCCTGCCCTGCAGCGGCCAGCCCTCGAACGCGCTGTAATCGACGCGCATGGCTTGTGTCTCCGCCGATATCGTGCCCTGCCAATCAGGGTCGAAGACGACCAGGTCGGCGTCGCTGCCAACTTGAATCGTACCTTTGCGCGGATAGAGTCCGAACAGCCTGGCGGCCTGGGTGCTCGCCGCATCGACCAGCGTCTGCAGGTCGATCCGTCCCGGCACGACTCCGTACGTGTACAACAAGTCGACGCGGTTTTCGACGGAGGGAATGCCGTTCGGAATTTTTGTGAAGTCGTCCCTGCCGATCGTTTTCTGTCCGGAGAAATCGAACGGTGCATGATCCGTCGCTACGGTGCTCACCAGCCGGGAACGAATCGCGTTCCACAGGATGTGCTGATGCCGCTTGTCTCGGAGCGGCGGTGACATGACGTATTTGGCGCCTTCGAATGCCTCACGTTCCGCGTAGGTATTGTCGAGTACCAGATGGGGAACGACGGTTTCTATCCACACGTGCACCCCCCGGTAACGTGCCGCCAGGGCAGCCTGCAGCGCCTCGTCGCACGACGTATGAACGACGTAGACATGCGCGCCGGTCAGTTCGGCAAACGTCATCAGATGATGAACTCCTTCCGCCTCGACAAGCGTCGGACGCGACGGCTCATGGTACTGCGGTCCGGTCTTGCGGACAGCCAGCAGCTCCTGCTGCTTCTCGTAAATCGCGGTTTCGTTCTCGCAATGGGCCGTAACAATGACTCCCATGCTTTTCGCCAGATTCAAGGTCCGATAGAGTTCGGTATCGTCAATGCCCAGGGCGCCCTTGTACGCCAAAAAGATTTTGAACGATGCGATGCCGCGTTCGACAGCCTGGCGAAGCTGGTCCGCCACTTCGTCATCCATCCGCGTGACGCCCAGATGAAACGTGTAGTCGCACGCCGACTTGCCCAGCGCTTTGGATTGCCATACTTCGAGCGCTTCCAGCGGCTCCTCCTGCCGGCTTGGACAGATCATCTCGATCAGCGTCGTGGTGCCCCCGACCAGGGCGGCCACGCTGGCCGACGTGTGGTCGTCCTTGGCGAAGGTGCCCATGAACGGCAAGTAAATGTGAACGTGGGGATCGATAAACCCCGGGAACACGAATGTACCCGTGGCGTCGACGACGGTCGCCGAAGTGCCTTCGGGCGGCTCGATGGAAGGCGCAATCCGCTGGATGACGCCCTGTTCGCAGTAGATGTCCGACTTCCAGCTATCCGTCGAGGTGACGATCGTCCCGTTCTTGATCAACAACGCCATGGTCGGATCCCCCAGGCCGAAACAGCAGATGCGCCCGCACGACGTCATTATGGTCGTCGATGCCGCCCGGCTCGACAAGACGACCCATGTCGCCGTCATCATCCCACGGACCGAGGACAGGGTGTCGCAGCGCGCACGGCTCTGCTACGATTCGTGGCGCGGGAGACGGCGCTCGTCCCATTGGGCGAGGACGTCAACGGCGCCGTGCGGGACTTTTGTGTCCGCGGAGTGATTCTATGAACGAAGGCGGCGGCTACGTCGATTTGCAGGTCAATGGGTACGTCGGAGCGGACTTTACGGGCGACGGGCTGATGCACGAAGTGGCCCTGAACGCCTGCCAGCAACTTCGGGACGAAGGCGTGGACGGGATCCTGGCGACCGTGATTACGGATGACTTGGACGCCATGTGTCGGCGGTTGTCGCGGATTGTCGAACTTCGTGACGCCGATCCGCTGATCAAGTCGATGATATGGGGCATCCATATTGAAGGTCCGTTCTTGAATGAGCAGCCCGGCTTCATCGGCGCGCATCCGGCTGACGCGGCCCAACGGGCCGATGAGGATGCGATGCAGCGGTTGTTGGAATCTGCCGGAGGCTTGACGCGCATCGTGACACTCGCTCCCGAACGCGACGAAGGACTGCGAGTAACCCGGCTGCTGGCGAGACAAAACATCATCGTGTCGGCAGGTCACTGCGATCCGTCCCTGGAAGTACTGCGAGCAGCCGTGGATGCCGGATTGCAGATGTTTACACACCTCGGCAACGGTTGTCCGCTGATGATGCATCGCCACGATAATGTCATCCAGCGGGCACTGAGCCTCTCGGAACATGTGTGGATCGGATTCATCGCCGACGGCGTCCACATTCCGTATTTCGTGTTGAATAACTATCTCCGCTGCGCGGGGCTGGACCGCTGCTTTCTGGTCACCGACGCCATCTCCGCGGCCGGCCTTGGTCCGGGCCAATTTACGCTGGGCGGCCAGCGCGTCGTCGTGGACGAGAATCTGGCCACCTGGTCGGAAGATAAGAGCCACCTGATGGGGTCGGCGATTACAATGTCCAGGGTGGTGGCCAACCTGCGAGACCACCGGGGCATGGACGATCACCAGATCCGGCTCCTGGTTGCGGAAAATCCCCGTCGGATCCTTGCATCGGCCGCATGAATTGGAATGCCGCGCCCCGTGCAAGGCCGCAGGGCATCGCAACGGTTTGCTTACGGCCGCGCAGAAGGATCGTCTCCCCAACGGCCATGGTCTGGCGGAAAATGTTACCGCTCGTGATGCCAGTCTTACGGCCAATGCCGCAGCACTGTTATCGACTGGCGACGTCATCCCCCGGCAGAGCCGGGAGCTACAATGGGTTGAATCTTGGTTTTGAGTCATCCCCCGGCAGAGCTGGGGGTCGGATTTTGAGCAAGCGCATCGAACAGCACATCATGAAACTGCCTTCGGTTACGCCCGCTGTCCGACAGCCCGCCTCCGGCTTGGCCGGGGGATCGCACCGCGCGCGACGGAACGTAAATCGGTCGCGCTGGCCATCCTTCGCCGAATCGATCCGCCGTAAGCTGTCCTGGGCGCCGGCGTGGACTCTCAGTGCCGTGTTCGCGACGACAACCTGGGCGGCGCCTCGACCGGAGACCACGCCCTCGGAAGGTATCCGCGACAACACGCCCGCCGTGCATGCGCTGACGGATGCCCGGATCATTCCGTCGCCGGGCACGGTCATTCCTAACGGTACCGTGGTCGTCCGCGATGGCGTGATCGCGGAAGTGGGAACGGATGTCGAACCTCCGCGCGATGCTCGCGTCTGGCATTTGAAAGGTCGTACGATTTACCCGGGTCTGATCGACAGCTACAGCCTGCTGGAAGAGGCGGTAGATACCGATCCGCCCCAAGCGGAGCCACACGACTATTGGAACCCGCTAGTCGATCCAGCCATGCGGTCCAGCACGCATTACCGTGTCGATTCCGAGCGAAACAAAAAGCTGCGTGGTCAGGGCGTTGCTGTGCGGCTTGCCGCGCCGGGAGCGGGATTGATTCGCGGAACGAGTTGCCTGGTAACGACCGCAGACGACCCGACTTCTTCGACCGTCGTCAAGGCCGACGTCGCGCAGCATCTGGCCACGACCATCACGCGTGACGGGGACCATCGTCGACGCTATCCCAATTCGCCGATGGGCGCCATGGCCCTGGTGCGCCAGGCATTTTATGACGCCCGCTGGTACCGACAGGCACAGCGCGCATTCAAAACCGATCCGGGCACGGAGCGACCCGAAACGAGTGCTTCCCTGGAGCGTCTGGGCCGGCAACTAGAACAACGGTCGTTGTTTTTCGTCGAGGCGGGGGATCTGCGGGGTGTGTTTCGCGCGGACCGCCTGGCTCGAGAATTCGACTTGAACGTCGTTATTCTCGCGTCGGGAAAGGAATTCCAGCGGCTGGACGCCGTCCGCGCGACGAAGCGCAGCCTGGTCGTGCCGGTGCGCTTTCCGCAAGCTCCCAACGTGGCCACGCCCGAATCGGCCCGCGATGCAACACTGGCCCGGTTGATGCACTGGGACGTCGCGCCAGAGAATCCGGCACGGCTGGACGAGGCAGAGATACCGATTGCTTTGTGCACCCACGGGCTGGACGACGAAGGCGACTTCCTGAAACAGATTCGGATGGCGGTGCGGCACGGTCTGGCTCCCGAATCGGCCCTGCGGGCGGTGACCACGACGCCGGCGGATTTGTTCGGCGTTGCCCATCGCGTGGGAAGGATCGCGAAGGGCAAAGCCGCACATCTGGTCGTTACCGACGGTGACCTGTTTGACGAGAAGACACGCGTGATCGAGACGTGGGTCGACGGCCGGCGGTACGTTGTCGAGCAGCCTCCGCCCATCGATCCGCAGGGAACCTGGCTGGTCACGCTCAACACCGAGGATCCGTCGCGGCGCGAATGCGTGATCGGCATTTCGCGAAAAGACAGCCAGTGGCAGGGAACGATTTCACGCGGGGATCAGCAGGCCCTGTTGGAACACATTGTGCTCCGAGACACGCGACTGACGGCGTCGCTCGACGGATCGAAGCTGGACTGGACGGGCGTCGTGCGCGTGCAGGCAATTCTCGCGCCCGACGAAGGTTCGGCGTGGCTGGGCAGCTTCGTCTGGGCCGACGGTTCGCAGACATCCGGCCGCGGACGCCGGATTGCGCCCACGGCCCCCACACCGCGGCAACCGCCGGACGAATCGGCCACCGCAGACGGCGGCAAGGGAGGAAACGACACCCCGACGGCGCGTCCTCGCCAAGCCCTGTTCGCGGTCAACTTCCCGCTGGGCGCGTTCGGCCGGGACGCTCCGCCCGACCAACCCGAAGTGGTCGTGTTGACGAATGCGACCCTGTGGACCTGCGGACCTGCGGGCGTCATCGAACGAGGATCGGTGAAGATCCGGTCGGGCCGCATCGAGTCGGTAGGCGCCGACGTCTCCGTACCCGCCGGGGCGATGGTCGTCGACGCCTCGGGTTGCCACATCACCCCCGGAATAATCGATTGCCATTCGCACATGGCAACCGACGGCGGCGTCAACGAATCGACCCAGGCTGTGACCGCCGAGGTGCGGATTGGCGATTTCATCGACCCCAGCGACATCAACATTTATCGGCAACTGGCCGGCGGTGTCACCTGCGCGAACATCCTGCACGGATCGGCCAACCCCATCGGAGGCCAGAACCAGGTGATCAAGCTCCGCTGGGGAGCCCTGGGTGAAGAGATGAAGATGAAGGAAGCGCCGCCGGGCATCAAGTTCGCGCTGGGCGAGAACGTGAAGCAAAGCAATTGGGGCGACGAATACACGAGCCGATACCCTCAGACCCGAATGGGTGTCGAACAGATCATTCGCGATGCATTCCGCGCCGCGGAACACTATCGGCGGCGGTGGAATACGTGGCGATCGAACAGCCATGGGGCGCCTCCGCGTAAGGACCTGGAACTGGAGGCCCTGGTCGACGTTCTCGAAGGCCGCCGGTGGATCCATTGCCACGCGTACCGGCAGGATGAAATGCTGGCGTTGATGCGGACATGTGAAGCATTCGGCGTGCGTATCGGGACATTCCAGCACGTTCTGGAAGGGTACAAAATCGCCCCCGAAATGGTCGCTCATGGAGCCATGGGATCGGCCTTCTCCGACTGGTGGGCGTACAAGTTCGAAGTGTACGACGCCATCCCCTACAACGGAGCCTTGATGCATGACGCGGGCGTCGTCGTGTCGTTCAATTCGGACGACGCGGAACTGGCGCGGCGGCTGAACACCGAGGCAGCGAAGGCGGTGAAGTACGGCGGCGTGCCTGCCGAAGAGGCGCTCCGTTTCGTCACCCGCAATCCGGCCAGGCAACTGCGCATCGACAAATGGGTCGGCACGCTCGAGCCCGGCAAGCACGCGGACCTGGTGTTGTGGGACGGGCCGCCGCTGTCGACATCCGCGCGCGTTCGCCAGACATGGATCGACGGGCGCAAGTACTTCGACCGCCAGGAAGATCGCGAAGCGCAGCGACAGGTCCAGTCGATGCGTTCCGCGTTGATCCAAAGAATCTTGACGAGCGGTGAAGCAATGGAAGATCCCGACAAGGCGGATGAAGACGCGGACAGTCTCTGGCCCCGAGTCGACTGTTTCTGTCCCCACTCCCATGCTCCTCATGATCTTTGAGACTCCGCAATGACAGGTAATCCTTCGATCTCGTGCGATTTTCCGGATGGCTCGATTCGCGCCGCGCCGCTAAGACGCGGCTCGGGCACGGTCGTTGCGCGTGCACTGACCGCTGCCCTGGCCATGCATTCCCTCGGGTTGGCTTCGCCCGAAGTGCCGGGACAGCGTCAGTCCGAGCCCATTGCAATCGTGGGCGCAGTGGTCCACACGGCCGAGGGGCCACCCATCGAGGACGGTGTGGTGGTGTTTGCCGGCGGCAAGATCACGGCGGTGGGACCCGCGGGTACCGCCGTGCCTGATCAGGCCCTCACCATGGATGCCCCCGGAAAACACGTCTACCCGGGCCTGATCGACGCCAGTACGAACCTGGGGCTGGTGGAGATCAATGCCGTTCGGGCCACCCGTGACGAAAAGGAATCGGGACGTATCAATCCAAACGTCAAGACTCAGGTGGCCATCAATCCCGACAGCGAGTTGCTGCCGGTGGCCCGCGCCGGGGGCGTGTTGACGGCGTTGTCCGTGCCGCACGGCGGTTTGCTGGCGGGCCAGTCGGCGCTGGTCCATCTGGATGGATGGACCTGGGAAGAGATGACCCTTAAAGCGCCCGCGGCCGTTCATCTGTACTGGCCCCGCATGAAGCCGGTCCGCACATGGTGGGTCAAAGAATCGGACGAAGAGCAGCGCGACCAGCGCGACCGCGCGTTGCAGCAGTTGCGAGAAGCCATGCTGGACGCGCGAGCGTATCGCCAGGCCCGCGATGCGGACGCCGGCCACGACGGTCCTGGCCACCCGATCGATTCGCGGTGGGAAGCCCTGCTGCCGGTGCTGCGCGGGAAGCTGCCCGTGGTCGTCCATGCCGACGGGGCGGACCAGATCACGGCCGCAATTGCCTGGGCGGCAAATGAGAACGTCCGAATCATACTCGACGGCGGCTACGATACGCTGCCGTGTCTGGAGTTGGTCAAGCAGTACGACGTTCCCGTGATCGTGGCCGGAGTGCATCGGCTGCCGCGACGGCGGTACGAACCCCACGACATGCCGATGCGGCTTCCGGCGCGTTTGGCGCGGGAGGGCGTCCGGTTTTGCATCAGCGGAGCGGCCCGCTTCGGCGCGTCGGCGCTGGCCAACCTGCCGCACCATGTCGCGACGGCCGTGGCCCACGGGTTACCGCCGCAAGAAGGCCTCCGCGCGATGACGCTCTATCCGGCCGAAATCCTGGGCGTCGACCACCGCGTGGGGTCCCTGGAACCAGGCAAAGATGCCACGCTGATGGTGACCAACGGCGACATTCTCGAAATCCCGACGCATGTTGAGCGGGCCTTTATCCAGGGGCGTGAGGTCGATCTGTCCAATCGCCACAAACGCCTCCGCGACAAATACCGGCAGCGGCCACGCTGAAGCCGTCTTGCCCATGGCCGCCATGGTCTCTTGCCCCGCCCGCGGTGCGGGTTCAATGCCCCATCAACCGTAGGCCGCGGGGTCCCCGGTTTTTCAACCGCCCCGCCCCCGGGGGGGACCCGCCGTGTTCGCAATGGCGCCAGAACCGTACCGCAGCCGGCGCCGGCGGATGTTGGTGTCTCCCAATCCCCTAATCCCCACGCCCGTGTGACCGGGCGGGGGGCGGTCATGGACCGGCAGGCCCTAATTGAGGGCCAATCGTTATTTGATATTTTCTTCAGGAAAAACTTGTATCTTCCTTCCCGCGTCGTTATGATCCACGCAGATGGCGGGTTCCGCGCGAATCGGCGCCCCCGGAGAGGTTTGGCCGTGCCCGACGGGCACGAGAGCCATTTGGAATTTGTCGTTGATTGGACGCGTACCGGTTTCACGATTTGGGGAGGGACTAATGAACTGGAAACAACCGAAACTTTTCTTTCGGGCAGCCGGCCTGAGTGTCGTATGCACATCGGCCATGGCCTTGCTGGTTGCCCCCGCGTTTGGTGGTCTTTTCTGGGAAGACTTTGACGCCGATCCGACGGCCAACTGGACGGTCAACGACGGACCCACCGACGAAGCCGCGGATTTCTTCTTCGACTACAGCACGGTGGGAATTCCCTCCGCGCCCAATTCCACCGGCGGTTCGACCCGAGGCATGAAGTTACAGGCTAATCTGACCGACGGGATCTTCGGCGGATTCAGCGTGTCACCGACGGGCTTGAACCTGACGGGGGACTTTGATTTGCGGTTTGACGTGTGGTCCAACTATAACGGACCCCTCGAGTTCGGCGGCAGTGGTTCCACGAATCTATCGACGTACGGTGTCCTCACGTCGGGAACATCGGTCAACTACCCGGGCGTTGTCGACGGCGTTTGGTTCGCGGCGACGGGCGACGGCGGTTCGAGCGCGGATTGGCGAGTCTATTCGCCGGACGAGCCGGCGTCCTATCCAGACGGCGATAAGGTCTACCTCGACCCGGCTGGCAGCCGCAATCACACGGGCGACATCTACCAGGTTTTCGGTGGAAATGCCGCACCTGCCGCACAATTGCTTCTGTTTCCACAGCAGACCGAGGCCACGCGTCAAGGCACCGCTGGCATGACGTGGCACGATGTTGTGGTCAGGCGAAATGGTAATGTCGTCAAGTGGCTGATGGACGGCACGCCACTGGCAATCGTAAACATCAAGGACATGACGCTCGGTGGCGGCAACATCCTGTTCGGACATTCGGACATCAACTCCTCGTCTTCGAGCGATCCCAATGATGCAAGTCTGCTCTTTACTTTGGTCGACAATGTGCACGTCGGTCCCGTGGTCCCCGAGCCCTCGAGTGTGCTGCTACTGGTTCTGGGAGGCGTAGCACTGCTGGCGTATCGGCAGCGCCGTTAATTGCCGGTCCGCAGCAAACAGCGTGAAAACGATAAAGGTCGCCGTCCGACGGCGGCCTTTTTTAAAACCAGCACTGCACGCCATGTTCCGCTCTGCCACTGGCGGATAAGAATCCCCACTTCCGTAGGGTGGGGTGGGTAGGCCGGCCACGTATCTTCTCTTCGCGCTGCGGCCGGAGGTTTTCCGTGGTCAGCCCCCGGCTTGCCTTGCTTCGCCGGGGGATTGCCTTGCCGAGTCGTTTGGTGATTCATCCCCGGGAAGGGCCCCGGGGCTAGCAACGCGCGCGATTTCCGGAGACGCTCTAGCAGAAAATCTTGGGAATCTTGCAAACCTCGAGTCGGTGGTTTATTCTGATCGGAGAACTGGGGCAGTCTTTGCCAACGGCGACGGGCAACGTATCCCGCGCTGTCGCAGGTCGGGTCTGTGAGGGGAAGCGGACCCGTTGTCTTTCTTAGATGTACGCTGGCTGCGTGCCGTGCAACGGAGGTACTTTGATGAAGATGGTTCGGACCGTTTGCTGTGCGATCGCGATCCTTGGGGGATATGGCACGGCGCAGGCGCAACTTTACAGCGAGAACTTCGACGCGAACGCCACGGCTGACTGGACGGTGAATCTTGGTCCCACGGACAGCGCCGCCAACTTCTTCTTTGATTACAGCTCCGTGGGGATTCCCTCCGCGCCGAATTCAACAGGCGGCACGACGCGAGGTATGAAACTCCAGGCAAATCTGATCAATGAAACCTTCGGCGGTTTCAGCGTTTCGCCCACGGGCCAGTCGTTTACGGGCGATTACACGGTCAACTTCGACATCTGGTCCAACTACAACGGCCCCCTTGAGTTCGGCGGCAGCGGTTCCACGAACCTGTCCACGTACGGCGTCCTTACGTCGGGAACAACGGCCAACTACGCCGGCGCTGCCGACAGCGTATTTTTCGCGCACACGGGCGACGCCGGTTCAAGTTCGGACTGGCGGGCGTACTCGTCAGATCAGCCGGCGTCCTATCCGGAGGGCGATCCGGTGTACGCGGACCCGGCAGGGAACCGGAATCACACGGGCGAGATCTATCAAGTATTCGGTGGCAATGCGGCACCGCAAGCACAGATCGATCTGTTTCCCCAGCAAACGGAAATGACGCTACAGGGGGCGGCAGGCATGACCTGGCACGAGGTACAGCTTTTTAAGGGCGGCGACGTGGTGAGCTGGGTGATGGATGGCGTTTTGCTCGCCAGCGTGGATACGTCCACCTTTACGACACCGGTCGGTGGCACGAATATCCTGTTCGGGCACTCGGACATTAACCTCACCTCGTCCGGCGATCCCAACGCCGCCGACTTGCTCTTCACGCTCGTCGACAACGTTGCCGTCACCATGGGCGTGCCTGTTACTGACCCGATCTGGAACAAGGACGGTTCGGGTGACTGGCTCAATGACGCGAATTGGAATTTCAATCCTGCCCTGGGAGTGAACAATTTGCCCGACGACAATACGGAGACCGCGACTTTCGGAGGCAAGATCACCTCGGCCAGAACTGTTTTCGCCGAATCGGACGTGACGGTAAAATCGATTGTGTTCGACAATGCCAACGAGTACGTCATCGCGGGAAACGGAACAGTGAATCTCGAAGCCGACGCGGGCAACGCCAGCATGGAGGTCGTGCTGGGCGCGCACCAGTTCCAGGCAGATGTGAACCTGAACAGCGCGACCGGTGTGGACGTGGCCACGGGACAGTCCTTGGCGCTGAATAATGCTTTAAGTCTCGGCGCGAATACTCTCACCAAGACCGGCGGCGGTACATTGCAGATCAACAACGCGCAGAACAGCGGCAGCGGAACGGTCGTTGCTCAAGCCGGTTTTCTGGGCGGCGTGGGCCTGGTCAGCGGAGACCTCGATAACACCGGTGCCACGGTCCTGCCCGGAACCAGCGCCGGCACGCTGAGCGTCGGCGGCAATTACTCGCAGAGCAGCAGTGCCGCGTTGCAGATCGAAATCGGCGGCACGGTGCAGGACGAAGAGTACGATCTGCTGGCGGTCGACGCCGGGGGCACCGCCACGCTCGACGGCACGCTCGACATCAACCTCGTCAACGGTTTCAACCCGGCCAAGTCCGACGCATTCTCCGTGATTACGGCGGGAGCGGTGTCGGGCGTGTTCGCCGCGGTGGACGCCACCGGCGCGGCGCTCGACCTGACCACGGCGGGCTTCCAGCTGGAATGGCTCACCGACTATGCCCATGCCGGCGAATTTGAATTGCTGGTCGGCGTGCGGGGCGATATGGATTTGGACGGCGATGTCGACTTCGACGACATCGACGACTTTGTTCAGGGATTGAACAGTCCCGCTACCTACTTCGCGAATATCGGGCACGGTGCGATGGCTGCCGGAGACATGGATCAGGACGGCGACCAGGACTTCGACGACATTGCCGGATTCGTCACGCGATTGCAGAACGGAGCACCGATCACCGACGGCAGCCACAGCGTTCCCGAGCCGTCAGCCTGGATGCTGGCTGCCCTGGCGTTGGCCGGGATCTCCATTTGGCGCTTCCAGCGGCTGCCCAAGTTCATGATGACGGCCGTTATGGTTTGCGTTGCTCTCGTTTTGCAGGCCGGCATCGCCGACGCCCAGCTTTACAGCGAAAACTTCGACGCCAACGCCACGGCGAACTGGACGCTGAATCCTGGTCCCACGGACAGCGTCGCCAACTTCTTCTTTGATTACAGTTCCGTCGGCATTCCCTCCGCGCCAAACTCCACGGGCGGCACGACCCGCGGCATGAAACTGCAGGCCAATCTGCTCAGCGAAACGTTTGGTGGATTCAGTGTATCGCCCACCGGCGAGGTGTTCGCGGGAGACTACACCGTCACATTTGACATCTGGTCGAACTTTAACGGTCCTTTCCCGGACGGTGGGAGCGGGTCCACGAATCTTTCCACGTACGGCGTCCTGACATCGGGAGCGACCGCCAATTATCCGGGCGTGGCCGATGGCGTTTGGTTCGCACACACCGGCGACGGAGGTTCGAGCGCGGACTACCGCGCGTACTCGCCAGACGCCGTCGTCAGTTATCAGGACGGAGATCCGGTCTACACGGATCCGAGTCGCAACGCACCCGGCGCGACGTACCAGGTGTTCGGGAGCGTAGAGGCTCCCGCCGAACAGCTTAACCTGTTCCCGCAGCAGATGGGCACTACCCAGCCGGGATCGGCCGGGATGGAATGGCACACGGTAGAGCTGTTCGTTAACTCAGGTGAAGAAATTGTCACCTGGAGCATGGACGGAACCATCCTGGCTTCGGTGGACACCACGGGCATGGCGCTGGGTGGCGGCAACATCTTGTTCGGACATTCCGATATCAACTTGACCTCGTCCACCGATCCGAATGCCGATGATTTGTTGTTCACGCTGGTCGACAACGTCGCGGTGACGACCGGCATTGTTGAATTCTTGCCGATTTGGAACAGCGATGCATCGGGGGATTGGAATACGGCCAGTAACTGGGAAGGTCTCAACATTCCTGAAGGCAACACGGAAACGGCGATATTTGGTTCCAAGATCACTGCCCCGCGCTCGGTCTTTACCGAGTCGGATGTCACCGTCGAGGGAATAAGATTCAACAACGCGAATGAGTATGCGCTTGTGGGCAACGGAAGCATCAACCTGGATGCCGATTCGGCAAGTGCCCGCATCGACGTCGACCTCGGTTCGCACCAGATCCAGACGGTTGTCAACCTGGCGGACCCGACGACGGTCGATGCCGCCACGGGCACGTCGCTCGATTTCAACAACGCCGTGAATCTCAATGGAAACGATCTGACGAAAACCGGTAACGGAACCGTGCGGATCAACAACGCTCTGAACACCGGCGGCGGAAACGTCATCGGTCTGGGAGGCTTGATCGCCGGGGACGGCTCGATCGACGGCACCTTGCTCAACGCCGGCGGAACGGTCGCGCCGGGCAACAGCCCGGGCCGGCTGAGCGTGGGCGCTTACGCGCAGGGCAGCCAAGCCACGTTGCAGATCGAGATCGGCGGGTACGGCGCGGGCCACGAGCACGACGTGCTGGCCGTCGAGGCAGGCGGCGCGGCCCAGTTGGACGGCACGCTGGACATCGACTTGATCGGCGACTTCGCGCCGAACCATCTCGATGCCTTTGTGGTGGTCACTGGCGGTACGGTGTCGGGTGCATTCAGCATAGTTGATGGTTCGGGCGCCGCGCTGGGGACAACCGATGCCGGATTTGCGCTGGAATGGCTGACCGATTACGCCGACACGCAGGCCATCGCGCTGCTCGTGGGCGTCCGAGGCGACATGGACCTGGACGGCGACATCGACTTCGACGACATCGATGCGTTGGCGCTGGGGCTGGCCAGCGCCGAAGCGTATCAGACCGCCTTCGCCCACGGCGCGATGGCTGCCGGCGATACGGACCAGGACGGGGATTTGGACTTCGATGATATCGGAGGATTCGTCCACCGCTTGCAGGCCGGCGCGATGCTTTCGGGCGGCAGCCAGAGCGTGCCGGAACCCTCCACGTGGGTCCTCGCCCTGCTCGGCCTGGCGGCCTTGGCCGCCGGCCGGCGGTACCGTTGACCCCGGGGCGTTCGGACTCGGCCAGCAGGCTCGCGGAACGCCAGAGACGGCGTCGCGTACCGGGGTTGATCGTGTCCGGCGTGTTCCCTGCCTTACGGCTTGGCCACCGCATCCGGCAGATTCAACAGGGCCAATGTCACCACGGTCGTGGCGGCGACGTCGACGGCGGGCAACTGCGGGTCGGCCCGGTATTCTCCCACCGAGAGAAACGCGCGAGCCCGGTCCGGATGGCCAGAGAAATATTCCCGCTGTTCGCGATAGAGCTGCTCAAGAAGATCGAGCTCGGCACGTTCGGGATGGCGGCTGGCAGTTAACCGGAATCCCCTAGTCCAACGAGCGCGAAGATCGTCGCGGTGCCGGCGCATCAACGCTTCGGCCATCGCGCGGGCCGCCTCAACACGCTGCGTGTCGTTAAGAAGTTCCAGCGCCTGAAGTGGCGTGGTGGTTTTTTCTCTTCGCACCACACAGTAGGAACGATCGGGCGCGTCGAAGGTGTTCATCGACGGCGGAGGATTCGTCCGCTTCCAAAATGTGTACAGACTTCTGCGGTACAGCGCCGCACCGTGATCCTGATCGTAGGGTTGGCTCATCGAATTGACGCTCCAAAGTCCCTCCGGTTGATACGGTTTGATGCTGGGTCCGCCCAGCTTGTGCACGAGCAACCCACTGGCGGCCAGCACGTTGTCGCGGATCTGCTCGGCGGAAAGCCGTCCACTCGGACCGCGAGCGAGCAGCGCATTTTCCGGATCGAGGGCCGTGCGCGCCGCGTCCGCATCCGACGACTGGCCGTACGTGGCCGACGTGGCCAGGAGCCGCACCAGCTTTTTTACGTCCCAGCCGGTCTGTTGGAATCGAATCGCCAGCCAATCCAGCAGTTCCGGGTGTGTCGGCCGCTGCCCCTGGCTGCCAAAGTCCTCAGGAGTCCGCACAAGCCCCTGGCCAAACAGCAGTTGCCAATAACGGTTAACGGCCACACGCGCGGTCAACGGATGTTGCGGCAGGAACAACCATCGAGCCAGCCCCAGGCGATTACGTGGCAGTCCGCCCGGAAATGGCAGAATGCTCTTGGGTGTATCGCGGGACACTTCGTCCAGGGGAGCGTCGTACGCACCGCGCTTCAGCACATGGGCCTTCCGCCCGGTCACGCCTTCTTCCATGACCATCACCTCCAGCACCGGCTCGACCAGCTCGGCCAATTCCGTGCGGACGGCTTGCAATTGGTCCAGACGCTCACGATAGATTGGATCATGACGCGCCAGATAGTGGGCAAACAATTGCTCCCGTTCCGCGTCCGACAGCGAGTCGAAACTCCGCGCGAGCAGTTCTTGCAGCCGAGTGGGACCGGCAGGGTCACCGGCGTCTCGCGGCGGTCCGGTTGCTCGACACCAGTGGTCGATCTCCAGATCCGACAGCCGGCGATCGAAGACGGCGATTTCGTCGACACGACCCCCCGGCAGGCCCTGGGACCGGAACCGAGCGCCGACCTTTAGGTAGGTCGCGATCGTCGGTTTGCGATCCGCCCCCGACCCCTCCGACGGGAAAACGATTTCCTTGAACAGCCGGTCACGTTGGACGTTCAGGTCGATCGATCGCCCGTCCAGGTACAGCTGCACGCCCGCCGCGCGCGACGAACCGTCGTAGGCCAGAACGAGGTGCACCCAGCGTTGGCGCGGTACCGGCGCGCACGAGACGAGATGCAACGCGTTCGCGGGAAAACTGTGGGTAATACGAACGTCCAGCAAGCCCCGCTCCACGGACACCTGGTAGCCTTTGAAACCGTAAAGCACACCGCCTCGATTCGTGTGGAAGACAACGCCCTCGTCCAGCGACGGCGGGATCCACACCCACATGCCCACCGAGAACGGCTGCGAGCGACCAAAGCGGCCGACCGCCGCGCCTTCGGACGTTCCAAACGCCAAAGCGTCATCTCCGGTGAGCACGATTGCCTGGCCGCGAACGCCCGCTGCCGTGCGCGGGGCCCTGCCGGCGGGCTTGTCCGTGACGACGTCCACGACTTGACCCGAAATCCCGCTCGTTGCGGCATCGCGCATGCTGGTCGGATCAGGATCGTCGAGCGGATAATAGGCGGTCAGACCCGGCAGGGAAGTGATGTGTGGGTCGACAGGCTCGTCGGTACCTGCCGCCGGGCCTGCGCCGTGTTGCCCGAGCCATGTCCGGAAGGCATCCTGGCCCTCGGCGCGGCGGTCCCGGAGTGCTCGTTCCGCATCGCGTACCCGTCCGATTGCGGCCTTGATCGCGGACTCTTCGGAGTCGGTGGGCAGCAGCACCGTCGGTCCTGCCGCATCCGGCTTGTGCCACGTGACTTGCCCTGCTTCGGGCACATTGTTGAAGAAGCTGAACAGCTGGTAGAAGTCTTTCTGGCTGATGGGGTCGAACTTATGTTCGTGGCAGCGGGCGCACCGCAGCGTCACTCCCAACAGGGCCGTACCAAATGTCTGCGTACGATCGGCGACGTATTCCACGCGAAATTCTTCCCCGACGATGCCACCTTCGGCGTTTTGCGGATGGAGGCGCTGGAATGCGGTGGCCAGTAGTTGCTGCCGCTGTTGTCGAGGCACAATCGGCACGAAACAATCCGGGCCCGCCGGCGAGTCATCCATCGCGGAGGCCTCTGCCAGCAGGTCGCCGGCCAATTGCCACGTTGCGAACTCGTCGAACGGGCGATTCGCATTGAAGGCGTCGATGACCCAGTCCCGCCACGGCCACGCCGGCCGAAATCGATCCGCTTGATACCCGTGCGTGTCCGCGTAGCGTGCCACGTCCAGCCACTGTCTGGCGAGGTGTTCGCCGTAGGCGGGCGATGCGAGGAGTCGATCCACCAATCGATGAATGGCATCCGGCGATGGATCCGCCAAGAAGGCGTCGACATGTTCGACGGTGGGCGGCAGGCCGGTGAGGTCGAACGTCAGCCGGCGGATCAAGGTCGCTCGGCAGGCTGGTGCCGCGGGGCCGAGCGCTTCGTCGCGCAGCCGGGCCCGGACGAACGCATCCACCGGGTTGGCCGCGTCGCGGTCCTCACGCACCCATAAAGCGTCAGGCATCGGGGGGCGGCAGGGGGGAATAAAGGCCCAGTGACGAGAATACGGCATTCCGTCGGCGATCCAGCTTTCCAGGTGCCGAATCTGCCGGTCCGTCAACGCAAGATTCGACGACGGCGGCGGCATCGTTTCGTCCGCGTCGTGGCTGCGGATGCGGCGGACAAGTTCGCTTTTTTCGGGATCGCCGGGCAGAGCGGCTCCGCTTTCCAGCAGACTCTCCCTGACGTCGAGCCGAAGGTCTGCCTGCCGCTGCGCTTGATCGGGACCGTGGCATGGGAAGCACTTGTCGGAAAGGATCGGTCGAATGTCGCGCTGGAAATCGACCGACTCGGCCCACCCGCCCGGCGTCAACCACAGCGACAGATGCACCGCCGCCACGACCGCCATCGCCCGGCCGACGTGAATCGCTTTGAGCATACCGCATTTCATCCCACGATGTCCTTCACAACACGACCGGAAACGTCCGTCAGCCGATATCGGCGTCCCTGAAACTTGTACGTCAGCCGCTCGTGATCGATGCCCAGCAGATAAAGCAAGGTCGCCTGAAGATCGTGGACATGGACGCCGTTCTCCACGATGTTGTAGCCGTAGGGGCACGTCTGACCGTAGCTGATACCCGCGCGAACACCGCCTCCGGCCAACCACATGGTGAACGACCGCGGGTGATGATCGCGGCCGTAGTCCGTGGCAGTCAACTTGCCCTGTGAATAATTGGTGCGCCCGAATTCACCGCCCCAGACGACCAGCGTGTCGTCCAGCATGCCGCGCTCCTTCAGATCCTCGAGCAAGGCTGTCGAAGCCTGATCGGTTTCGCGGCATTGCGTCCTGATGGCGGCCGGCAATCCGCTGTGCTGGTCCCATCCTTGATGGTAGAGCTGGATAAACTTGACGCCCCGTTCCGCCAGGCGACGCGCCAGCAGGCAATTGGCGGCAAAGGTTCCGGGCGTCCGCACGTCCGGACCGTACCTGTTGTAGACGTGCGACGGTTCATCACGGATGTTCATCACATCGGGCACCGAAGTCTGCATCCGGTAAGCCATCTCGTACTGCTCGATCCGCGCGTCGATCGCGGCGTCGCCTCGCCGATCGCGCTGGGCTTCATGTAATCGCTGCAGACAGTCCAGCATCATCCTGCGGCTGTGCCTGTCGATGCCCGGGGCATTCGACAGGTAGAGGACGGCGTCTTTTCCGTCGCGGAAACGGACACCCTGGAAACGCGTTGGCAGGAATGCACTGCCCCACAGACGGGAATAAAGTGGTTGTCCTTGTTTGCCTTTGGTCACCAGTACTACGAACGCGGGCAAATTCTCGTTGTCGGTGCCGAGTCCGTAGTGGATCCATGCGCCGAGACTCGGGCGGCCCGCGATCTGCGAGCCCGTTTGCAGGAACGTGATTGCCGGGTCGTGGTTGATCGCTTCGGTATGCATCGATTTGATGAAGCACAAATCGTCGGCCACGCGGGCCGTATGCGGAAGCAGCTCGCTCACCCAGGCGCCGCTCTGACCGTACCGGGCGAAAGAGAACTTCGGCGCGGCCAGCGGCAGCGACGACTGAAACGCGGACATGCCCGTCAACCGCTGGCCCTGGCGAACCGACGCGGGGAGCTGTTTGCCGTTCTCCCGCAACAGCCGGGGCTTGTAGTCGAACAGGTCGAGCTGCGAAGGTCCGCCGCTCTGAAACAGATAGATGATCCGCCGGGCCCGAGGCGTGAAGTGGGGATTGTCGAGCACACCGCGGCGCGCGGCCCGGGCGTCGCCCTGGAAGAGGTGCGCCAGCGCCAGGCTGCCCAGTCCCATACCCGCCCGGGCCAGCAATTGCCGACGGCTCAGCTCCACGCTGGCGAGGGGCCCGGTGCAGTTCGAATGCCACGCCAACATCGTCCCACTCCTCGAAGTCCGGCCCGTCCGGCTGGAAAAACCGCCGAACAGGGCCGTCGCGCTCGTTCCCCCCATTCTAACGTTTCCGGGGGTTCAACTCGATCCGGCAGCTGCGCGGGCAGGAGTGGAAAATTAGAGGACCGGCACCGTGCGTGGTGGAATAAATCGATGATGCTCAAGCCGACACGGCGCCAGTCCCCTTGGGCGGCGCGGATCACGACGCGACGGTAACTGCCGGGAACAAGGATCGGAAGACCGGCTGGTCTGGCAGTGGTTACGTAACGAACCGGTCGGTCCTGCGCCGAGGGCGAAAAAAAGAGGTGCGGATTTTACGGAGTGGGTGCCTCGTCGCCGCGCCAGTCGTCCGCCAGCCAGAGTATGGCGTTTCCGTCCAGGCTCGATGTCAGGATAGTCTGTCCGTCGGGCGAGAATTCAGCGCTGGTGAGGGGACGGGTGTGGCCTTCCAGGTTGAAGACTTCCCTGCCGCGTTCGGTGTCCCATAGTTTTCCGGTGTTATCTCTACTGCCAGTGACCACGCGCCGACCGTCCGGCGAGAACGCAGCGCACGTGACGGGCGCCGTGTGGCCCTGGAGGATCGTCGGTTTCCGCTGCTCGTCCAGGTACCAGATGCGAGCCGTGTGGTCCCGTCCGCAGGTGATGACCATTCGACCGTCGCTCGAAAATCGTGCATCCAGGACACCTCCCGAATGACCCTCCAACACCGCAAGCTGATCCCCCGACGCGCGGTCCCAGACGCGGGCTGTGCCGTCGTCGGAGGCGGACACTACCTGCGTGCCGTCGGAAGAAAATCCGGCCTTGCGCACGGCGCCTTCGTGGCCAAGGAACTCACGCCCCTGTCCGGTGGCCACATTCCAGAGCAATATTCGCCCGTCTCTTCCCGCGGTCAGGACCTGTTCGTTCGCTTGCGGGCTGAAAGCCAGACTGTAAATCGCGCCGCCATGCAACCCGGACCAGCGGCGTCGGGACCGCCCGGATTCGGCGTCCCACACCTTGACCGAACCGTCCCAACTGGCCGTGCCGACCAGGTCGCCGAGGGGACTGAAAGCGACGGCGGCCACCGGTCCATGGGGACTGAAACTCTGGATCTCGTGACCGGTCGTGGCGTCCCACAGGCGGGCTTCGCTGCCGCCGATGGTCAAGACTCGGTCGTCATCCGGCGAGTACACGGCCGACCACACGGACGCGCCTCGCGGGCTGAGATCAATCAGCACGCTTGGCTCGCCGAGCGCCTCCGTGCCGACCTCGCCGTTTTCGCCCGTCAGCGCACAGACTAGGACGTTCCTTTCCTCCGGATTGGACAGCAGGACGCGTCGTGCGTCAGATGAGATGTCCACCGAGCTGAACGAGATGCGCTCGAGCGCAGGTGGCGAGACCTCCAGCGCAGCTGCGACGTTCTGGAGCGGCAGAGCGGAATCGGTCTTGCCATTGAGGATCTGCATCACCGCCGAGCGGTCAACACTTGCCTTTCCGGCCAGATCGGCTGCCGAATAGTCGAGCCGCCGCATGAGTCGCCGCACGTTGGCCGCGACGACGGCCGGACCACCGAAAGCGTGCATCGATGACAATCGCCGGCGTTCTGCCAGGTCCCACAAACGGACGAGGCCGTCCGAGCAGACGGTCACCAGCCGGCGTCCATCGGAGGTGGCAGCCATTGCGGTCACCGAGTCCGGGTGCTCCAAGGCGCCCACGTACTGCGTGTTCCCGTCGGCCAGCCGGTGAATATTGACGGTGTTGTCGTAGCTCGCCGTCAACACGTGCCGACTGTCGGGCAGAAAATGCACGCTGGTGATGCCTTCCGAATGCCGGGTCCAGGTCGCCAGTTCCGAGCCGTCGTTAGCGTTCCATACGCGGCAATGCCCGCGTTCATCGGCCGTAACCAGCCATTGGTTGTCGGGGGAGATGGCCACTGCCGACACGGTTTCGCGATGTCCGCTCAATGTCAGGATTGGGTCACCAGAATCGGCTGCCCGGAGCGTCGCTTCCCAGAATCCAGATGCGGCATCTTTGCCGTTGGCTGTCAGAATCCACCGGCCATCGCGGGACATGTCCATGGCTGCCGTTCGGCCGGTGCCTTCGATAACCATTGTTTCCGCCGCGCGGTCGACATCCCAGAAACGTACGGTGCCGTCGATGCCGCTGGTGACGATGCGGTTGGCCTGAGGATCGAACAGACCTGCCGAGGCGAGGAACTGATGGCCCTCTTCCAAAACGTGCAGCAGACTGCCCGATTCCGCATCCCAGATCCGCGCCGTGTGGTCGCGGCTTGCCGTGAGCACCCTTTCGCCGCGGGGGCCGTATGTGGCTGCCAGGATGGCATCCGTATGCCCGCTGAAGACGCGTCCCTGGAGAACACGTACCTCCTGGTAGCGGGGGATGCTCCACAGGCGGGCGGTCCCATCGTGACTGCCCGTGAGCACGACCGGACCTTCCGGTGCGTCGGACCGCGGCGAGAATGCGCAGCTCCGCACCCACCCACTATGCCCTCGGAGCGTCTTTTCCAGCCGCCCTGACCGGGCCAGCCACACGCGCGCCGTGTTGTCGTCGCCGCAGGAGACGATCAATGCGCCGTCCGGCGAGAAGTCGATCGAGCGCACCGCCGCCGCATGGCCACTTAGCGTGCGGAACGGGGATTGCCCATTGGCTTCACCTTGGAGCTGCTTTTCGATGTCGACCGGCCGCACCGCGTTTGGATTCCACACCAGGACCTTGTTGTCATATCCTCCGGTTGCCACGTGGCGGCCGTCGGGCGAAAACGCCACGGCATACACGGGTCCCTCATGGCCGGGGAACTCGGTTTCCATCTCAAACCCCCGAGAAATATCGCCCTTTATGGCTCGCCAGACGACAACCCTTCCGTCCTCGCCCGCGCTCACCAGGCGGGTGCCGTCGGGCGAAAAACGCGCCGACCAGACGGCCCTGCGGTGACCTCGCAGGATATGCCTGGCGGTCGAATCGTCGGTGTCCGCCGAGTTCCAGACACGGATGGTTTGATCGTAGGAGGCCGACGCCAACCATCGACTGTCTGGCGAGAAATCCACGGACACGACCGAATCGGAATGACCGGACCAGACACGTGACGGCAGTTCTTCGCCGGCACGGAAGATCCGCACTTTGGCGTCGCTGGCTCCCGTGGCGATCCACTGGCCATCGGGCGAATACGTAACGGCGTGCACGTACTGTTGGACCCCGTGATTGAGTTGCAGGATCGGTTCGCTTTCCCCGCGCGCCCACAGCAGGACGTTGCCCTGCCGCGTTCCGGCGGCAACCTGGTCCCCGTCGGGGGAGAAGGCCACGGCGTCGACGGGGGCTCGTGCATTGAGCGTGACAAGACTTCGTTGCGCGAGGTACCGCAACCGGCCCCATTCCCAGTGTCGCAGGTGTTGCAGACGGGATTCACGATAAGCGTCGAGCAGACGATAGGCGTCATCGAACGCGTTCTGTTGGGTTTTCTCGGCAGCCAGGCCGATCTGCGCCAGATACGACTGGTATTCTTCGGCTTGCCGGGCGTTTTCAGCGGACTCCTTGGCCCGTCGTTCGTCATCGCGCGCCGCGACGGCCGCTTGTTCGGCCGCTTCGGCCCGCACGCGTTCTGCCTTCTCACGATCGCGGGCCTGCACGGCGGCTACCTTGGCCGACCGTTCGCGATCCCGCGCTTGTTCGGCGTCGTCTCGGGCGGCTTCAGCCTGTCCCCTGGCGACGATCGCCCGGTCGCGCTCGGCCCGAATCCAGAAGAACGTAACCGTCACCACGACCAGGAACGCGGCCGCCAGCGCGCCGGCCGTCCACTTCAAGACGGCGATCCTGCGGAGGCGGGCATCGCGAGTCTGCTGGCCCAGCACGAGTTTCTCACGCAGGGCTTCGTGCTGGGCGTTGCCGGGTTCGAGCAGGGAAAGGCCGAGATCGAAATCCTGTTTCTCCAGGGCGCTCGTGGCGTAAGCCAGACGCGCGGCCGATAGGCCGTTCCGCGCATCATTGTTTTGTTTCCAAAGCCCCAGTGCCTGTTCGAAGCCGAACATGGACCGTGCGAAATCGCGATACTCGTTGGTCCTGCGCGCTTCGGCGAGGTGCTCTTCCGCCTGATTGGCCAACACCACACTTTCC
>Ga0315534_1000685_pt1 | contig 23828 bp, 14 predicted proteins | sample SalMarSW160240MG_FD_203094 | JGI IMG/M metagenome (GOLD analysis project Ga0315534, IMG submission 203094) | Salt marsh sediment microbial communities from the Plum Island Ecosystem LTER, Massachusetts, United States - Salt Marsh Sediment SW1602-40 ...
TTGCCTTCATAGGAGGTCTCGCCATCCGACCAGACTACCACTTCGCCGCCGTTGCCCCGTGTTAAGGCACTCGCATGAAGTGTCGCACCGGCGTCGATGTGCGTGCTTTTCGCACGATATGTGTCGTAGCTGCCCTGGTAGTTGCCACCCACATGCAACACGCCGCCGCCATAGGCGCCGTCAACATCGAGTTTTGCGGTGGAGGAGAGATGCACCTGGTCGCCCAAGACATCGATCTGTCCGCCCGTGATTCCCCTGCCACTGAGATTGCCGCTGATATCTACATTTCCACCGCGGGTATACAGCAGGATGCGTCCGCCCTCTTGCACTGCGCTGTCCGCGATAATGGTGCCGCTCATGTTGATAAGGCTGTCCAGCACGCCTTTGGCTGCTTCGGCAGTGACTAATACGGCCTGCCCGCCCCCGACATCGATGGTCCCTGCCTGGCTAATCAGGCTTTTGATCGGCTGCCCCTGCGCATCCTTTAACTGGGCCAAGCTGGCTTCACTTAACGCAAGGTTGACCAGTCCGTCGCCATAGAGATCGATGGTAAAGGTGTCTGCTGCTCCCATCCTGACCTTGCCCAACATGGCCTGGATCAACCCGTCATTGCGCACGTGGGGGGCAACAAGAGCAACCAGTCCGCCTTCCGCGGCGTTGATGCTCCCGTAGTTGATGATCTCTGCGCCGGGTCTGCCAGGCTGATCGAACACTAGCTTGCCGTTCAGAAAATTGTCGTTGCTTATGTTAGCGGTGCTGGCAATGAGGCTGCCGACGTTAATCTGGGCGCCGTTGCCAAAGATAATGCCGTTCGGATTGATGAGAAGCACCTGGCCATTGGCATCCATCCTGCCCAGAAGAAGAGAGACCTGATCGCCTGTGACCCGGTTAAGGGTGGCGGAACGGACGGAAGGCTGGGAGAATTGTACCCTTTCATCCGTATTGATGCCGAAGCTTCGCCAGTTGATGATGGCCCGTGTACTGCTCTGCTGGATAAGGGTAGTGCTGCCCTGCTCAACAATCTGCGCACTGCCCACCCGGACGACACCGCCTTCAGGGGCGGCAAGGACGGTCGAAACCAGTCCGGCGACCAGCAAAACTGCCAGCACCGGACGCAACACGAGAGAAAAATCCCGGCCATCAGTGAATCCCCTCAACCTCTGTCTCGCCTTCATGTCCTTAACCTCCTGCCTGATCAGGCATAACTCAGAAAATCAGAAACGAATGGAAACACCCGCATAGCCTTTCGCGTCCCGGTTTCCCTCCGCAGCCACTTCATGCGTCAGTGGTATAGCCAGTTCGGCATAACAAGAAACATTTTGTCCCAGGCTCAATCTAAGGCCCGGCCCCGCGGAAGCGGCGGATTCCGAACGGTCATCTCCGCCAGGCAATCGCTGGTATACGATGCCGACGTCATAGAACCCATAGAAGGTGTAATCATAATCAGAGCCGAAGGGCAACGTATCCGTAAAACGCAATTCCAGTTTCCCCGCGACGCCGTGGTCACCAACCAGTTCCGACGGATCGTAAGCACGACCGAATTGTTCGCCGCCAAAACTGTAGAGTTCGGAAAGCAACAGATCGGTCCATGCATACTGCGCATTTACCGCCGCCAACACGGAGAACCGCCGCGTTAACGACTGTAGCCGGGCCGCATATAACGTCGCTTTGGTGAAATCCACACGACCATTGGAGCGGGAAAGCATGATATCATTATTATCGGAGGATCCGAATCCTTTGATCCCCTGACTCAGCTCGATATCCAAGAGATTGATGCCACGCCAGGAGTCGGCTCGGTCATAGGTCGCCCCGAGCCGAAAGGCACGTATGCGTTCACGCGTGTCTTCTACATCGAAAATTTCCGTTTTCCCGTTATGGGCAGTTAAGCTGCCGCGCAAAGACAAGTTCTGAGACCGGCTACGGATTAACGGATAGTTATACGTCAGGGCGGCAGTTTGGGATGACGTCTCGAGATTGAGCGGGATGAAAAAAATCTCCTTCGGTTTGGCTCTGGTCATAGAAGCCGAAAGATTCAATTTACCGCCATCAGGCCCGATTATTTCTTCATGAGCAATGGATGCAAAAGTCAATTTGTCATTGCCGCTACTTATAACCCTGAGGGCCGTTCTTTCCTGGAGCCCTAATACAGAGTTGATGGCCAGGTCAGCCGATATTCTGATGGGTCCCAGCCATTCGCCCCCCCGGTTATCCGCCGATAGCCCTCCCTGAACCTTGCGCTGACTAAACTGCACGGTCATTTCAGATGCATCCGGTTCACTTTCAGAGGCTCTAATCATCGCCTGTGCGAACGCACCCGGCAAATCATTCATCAACAGCAAATAGCGCTCCAGTACGACATTTCTGAGTGGACGACTCTTCTTGATCTTCTCGGCATAACGTTCCACCAGCTTACGCCAGTCGCCATTCGCCCCCTCAATAATTACTCGGGCGACATAGCCCTCGATGGCTTTCAAACGGACTTCGCCGAACTCTATCGACTGCACGGGCACAATGACCCGGGACAGAATGTAGCCGTCGTTGCGATATTTTGCCGTGAGCAAAGAAGCGATTTGATAAATAACAAGGAGCGAAACCTCTTTGTTCAGGTGTTTCTGGTAAATGGACTGAAACTCGTTTTCGGAATAGACCGTCGAACCCTCGATCACCATCTTTGTCAGCTTGAATCGAATATCCTTGGCATGCGACGGAATCCGTTGATCCACTTCCGGAGCAATGACCCGCTCCGGTTGACCCGCGCGCATCTTTGGCTCCGGTTTGAACTGCTGTTCGATTTGCCCAGGCTGGACAGCTCCCGGCAAATCCGCAGCCGACATCGTGATACTCCAACCGAACACCGAGCCCAATACGCATAAAGTACCCGCAACTAATCGTCTCATAGTCGAATCCGGATGGCTCTAAAATAGTCCAATGGCAATGGAATAAATAGTTGATGTTTCCCCACTGGCTACAGAGAACTCTTTGGACAGAGTTTGATGCCAAAATCTTTCATTTATTTCTTATAAACCCTTTTGTCAAGCTATTTATGAAAGAAACGGCCTTGTATCAATGTAAAATTTTAGCATTCTCATACATATTATTGAGAATTCAGAGCCATCGTGTGCGGGACCCATCGAATCATATTTGCCCGCGGAAGGTTCAATGATTTCCTTCCCGGTCTCTCCCCGAAGCTTTTCTTCTGCCAAATTATACTGCCAGTGACGCCTGATATGTCCGGTTTTATAGAACCCAATCTGTAGGATTTAAGGTGGTCACCATTGGATGTGAGGGATGAAGCGGACAGAGCTACCGCAAGAGATGTGGAAGATGCTATTTGGCGAGGTTTATTTGAGATGGTCAGATTGACCCAAGAGCAGGCGGCGGAGATTTTTGGTGGATGGTACAAGACGTCCAGGCGCTACATTGATGGGTATCAGGGAGGAGGGATAGAGGGTTTGTCGGACAGGCGATTGAAGCAGGTGTGGTTTCACCTGGCTCCAGTGTATGAGGTGATGGTGGTTACAGATTCTTGCACTAATCGCTATCCGGGCTTCAATGTGAAACATTTTTATACCTTGTATCGACGAGAAGCAGACTCTCACAGTTATACGTTGGTGGAGAAGACGCTTTAATCGAGGGGATTGGTTTTGAAGTCTCCCAAGCGGGGCTTTCATCGCAAGCGGAGAGAGCGGGCACATTTGTCGTGATGATGCTGCACCAGGATAGTAGCCAACATGAATGGGTTCCCGGAAAGCATTGGCATTTGATCGTGACGATGGATAACGCGACAAACGAAAATTCTTCGATGTTTTTCTCTGAGGATGGAGTAGCGGGCAGTAGTTTCCAAGGGGTCCAAGAAGTGATCGTTCACAGAGGTTTATTCAACTCTTGTACACGGATAGAGGAATGCACTACTGGTTCACTCCCGAGGAGGGGAGAAAGTTTAACAAAAAGCAACTCACCCAGTTTGGCTCATGCTATCAAACACTTGGAGGTTTAAGTGATCGCAGCATAGTCCTCTGAAGCGCGAGGAAGCAGGGAGCGGTTGAAAATCAGTAAGATCGGCTTGCCAGGGAACTGGCTCTTCATGGGATTACCAAGATGAGTGCGGCCGACCGGTATCTGACCCCGCTATATCTCCCGGCGTACAAAGCCTAGATTATGCAACCGATCCCCTGAGGCGGGATCTGCTGTCGTTACATCGAAAGTTGAAAATCTCGATGGCATCCTCTGTAAACAAGATGTGCGGGCAATCAGCGCTAACAACTGCGTAAGCTTCGAGCGAAGACAACTTCACATCTCCGCAAATCATTACCCCTGCCATTATGTTAGAGCCAGGGTCTGTGTCCATCGGTATCTGGATGGATCACTAGCCATCTTTTACGGTCCGCAAAAGCCAGCTGATTATGATTCCTAGGGGAGGCTCAGGGGAATAAAAAAGGCGGCCTGACGGAGTTACCTGCAACCCTCTCCGGTTTTGCTCTGCAAAGACTGCGTGAGATGGGCTGTGAGTAAAGCCTACTCTTAAGACTCATTGAGGAAAGAGAACGTCTGTCCCTCACCTTCTGTTCCTCAACTATGCCACTCTTAAGGAAAAAAGGCGGATAAACCATTTGCTACAAAACCGGTCAATTCTATTTGGTCTTGACATTCTGCCATGATATAGATATGTTTTTAAGAACTGATGGATAAAGATATGTTTGTTATAAAATAAGCATATGTCTATAAAATATTTTCGTTTCATTCTGATCTTCTGTGTAGTGACCCTGTTGTCGTATACGTCTTTGGATGCCGCCGACCCGAAGATACGCGGCATCCAGATAACGCCGAAATCAGCGCCAGCCCTGGAGAGCCTTTATCATCAAAGCCATGCCGTGATTATCGGCATAAGTTCTTATACGAAATTCCCTTCCCTCGAATATGCGGTCAAGGATGCTCGGGCGATGGAGGAAAAACTCAAATCCCTAGGCTTTGAGACCACTGTCCTGCTTGAGCAACAGGCAACCAAGGACCGCATCCTCAAGATTCTGGGGGACGAGCTGCCCCGAAAGGTAAAGCAGAACGATCGGGTCGTTATTTTCTTTTCCGGCCACACTTCGACAGAGGAGATGGCTGACGGCACACAGATGGGCTACCTAGTTCCCGTCGATGCCGAAGCGGGAAATATTTTCCCGACGTCCATTTCCATGGATCAGGTCCGGGACATTTCCCGGTGGCTCCAGGCCAATCATGTTCTTTATCTGATTGATTCTTGTTTTGCCGGACTGGGGCTCACGGCATCAGGGACCATTCCTCCCAGCGACCGGAATTATTTGCGCAAGATCAACGCGCGCAAGGCTCATCAGATGCTGACCGCCGGGGGCAAGGGAGAGACTGCTTATTATGGGGAAGGCGGGCTCGGCGCCTTCACAGTTTATGTCCTGAAAGCCCTGGAAGGATTGGCGGACCGTGAAGGAAAAGGTTTTGTTACCTTCACCGATCTGGCTTCCTATGTGAAACTGCAAGTTTACCGCTTCACAGCAACCCAACAGGTCCCTCAATATGGCAACATTGCCGGTGAGGGGGAAGTTGTATTCGCTTTGACGGGACGACCGGCAGAGCAACAGGCGGACACATCAGGTCCTGATCGGGATCGCCAGCATCTTGCCAGGGAAAAGAAGCTAGCGGAAGCAGAGGGATTGAGTCTTGCCGCCAAGCAGGCGCAGATGGAAGAGCTGAAGCGTCTGGATGAGGAGCGAAGAAAGGCGCAGGCCGCATTGAAGCAACCTTTGATTTCAACAGCAATCGAGATCGGCCGAGACGGACGGTTTATTGCGTATGAAAACGAAACGGTTTTTGACACACAGACCAAGCTTATGTGGGCGGCAAAGGACAACGGGTCAAATATTAACTGGCAGGATGCCAAGAGCTATTGTGAAAATTATCGCGGCGGCGGCTACGTGGACTGGCGGATGCCGACTCTGGACGAACTGGCAGGGTTGTATGACGAGAGTATAACAAATACTAATCCGCCAGCAGTTGGCTGCACCGGCAGTTACCATGTGACGAATTTCATCCATTTAACTTGCTGCTGCCCGTGGGCTTCAGAAACGAGCGGTTCCACGGCGGCCTGCTTCGGTTTCAACAATGGCCCCCGGAACTGGATTGACCAATTTTACGCCGGCGGCATCCGGGTCCTCCCCGTGCGTTCCGGCAAATAAATGAGCTGATGTAATTCCGACATTGGTTAGTCGGGAGCCTCGAAACTTCCATTTATCAACTATCGAGCGTAACCAATCCCTCTCGAATGAGATATTTCGTCAGTCCAGCGATGCCATTTTCCCATAATATTCCATCGATAGGTCTCTACGGTTTTGCTGCTCAGATTTGTGTGAGTATAGATTTATCTTGCCGAAGGACCTTCAGCAATCAGTTACAGGATCTCAGGCTCTCTCGGACGAGGAATGGTATGCTCGCTCAGCAATGACGCAAGGGCTTTACTGAAATATCCTTTCACAACAACCTCCGCTGTTCTCATAACCCGAAGGTCTCAGGTTCGAATCCTGACCCCGCTACCAAGAAAAGCAAAGGGTTAGCTGATTTTGGCTAACCCATTTTTTTGTTCCACAGCGCATCACGCAGCCCTGAAGTCCGCTCGATATATCGGGAGACTGCTCTACGAAAAACATTCTCATTTCCCCATATCTCAACGCTTTTTTTAGCGCGGGTGATGCCTGTATATACGAGTTCCCGTGTCAGTACTGGAGATTCTCTATCAGGCAAGAGCAGAAGCACGTTATCAAACTCTGATCCCTGACTTTTGTGAACAGTCATCGCATACACTGTCTCATGTTCAGGCAGCCTGAACGGATGAAATTTTTTTAATGTACCATCTGTTGCTTGAAAAAAAACGCGGAGTTCATTATTTATACTGGGATCTGACAGGACTATTCCCATATCGCCATTAAACAATCGTAGCGTGTAGTCATTTCTCGTAATCAGCACCGGACGGCCTGAATACCATCTCCTATCAGGGTTTATGAGCCCTTCCTCCCTGAGTATTTGCTCAGCTAATGCGTTAAGGGCAGCTACGCCAAAGGGGCCTTCCCTCAGTGCACAAAAAATTCGAAACCTTTCAAATACCTGAAAAGCCTCAAAAGGATTCCTGGCCCTTAAGTAATCCCCATACCCTTGGATAATTATATCTTTGATTAGGTGGGGTAAATCATTTGGATGGGCGAGGGTTTTCCATGTAATATCGTTATATACTCCACTTTTCATACATTTTATTGCACGATCACCATCCCCTGTATTTACCGCGTGACTTACCGCTCCAATACCGCTTTCACTGCCAAATCTATAGTTTTTTTCAAGCTGAATAATACAGTCCCGAATCCCCGGTTCATATGCTCGTTGTTGCTGTGTATGGATCGTATATCCAGTGACTTCTTTACAATCCTTGCAAAAGCTGGGTGAAAAATTGTGTTCAGTGCCAGTATCACATATATCACCAAGAACTGCGCCTGCCTCTACTGAAGCGAGCTGATCCTTGTCACCTAAGAGTATTATCCGAGCATGTAAGGGAAGTGCCTGAAAAAGCTTGGACATTAGAGCCAGGTCTACCATCGAAGCCTCATCGACTACCATAACATCAACCGGCAGTGTATTTTTGGTATTATAACGAAAATAGGGAGATCCTGGAATGGATCCAAGCATTCGGTGTATGGTCGAGGCCTCTTCCGGAATTTCATCTTTAATGTCGTTTGGACATGCAAGATTCGCTTTTATGTTTCTGATTGCTTCCTGCAACTTTGCAGCGGCCTTTCCGGTGGGCGCGACAAGAGTCATCTTAAGTCTTTCTGGCTCGGCCTGTTTGAGAAGGAGGGCCAGTATTGTTGCTATAATTGAGGTTTTTCCTGTTCCAGGCCCTCCGGAAATAACACAAAATTGTTTCCTCAACGCTGCAAAGGCAGCCACATTCTGCCAGTTAATCTCCTCTGCGTCGCTAAAGGGAAAAAGCAGCCTAAGTTCTTCTTTCAGATGACCAATATTATTATCTCCACCTACGTCATGGATACTTATCCTGATTGAGTCTGCGAGTTTTTCTTGATATTGCCAGTAGCGAAACAGATAAAGTCTCGATTGATCATCAAGAATGAGCGGTTTGTATTCCCCGGGATTCCCAACAACAGCAGTTTCTCTCAGTTGTTTGCACCAATTGTTTAATTCAGGGCATACAACAGGATCAATCCCATCCTCTCCCTTAAGCAGATCTTTCCCCTCTATGCTTGAAAGATCAAGACACACATGTCCCTGTCTCGTGTAGCTACTTACGAGGGCTGCTGCAAGGGATAACCCGGCAACATTTTTACCAGCAAGCCCTGCTATAAAGCCTGCAAAATGAATGTCAAGAGCGGAGAGTATTCCATTATCGTAAAGCCGATAGAGACCTTGCTGTTTCATCGTATGATCATTTCATAGACGTTCATAGGTTCAAGTTCAGGGTTCAGTATTCTTGGTTCAAATTTTTCTTTAACATTTAACTTTCACAAAATCGTAAAAAGCCTTTTGCGATTAAATCAAGCTTTGAATCCCGATTAGATTTGAAAACCGATGTACGCTTACGCCATTCCTGTCTCATCTATAAGGTTTGTACATAGTGTGTGAATAAATTCTACGGACGGCCTCTCTCTATAAATCCCAAATTCTGGTCTCCTGGTCGGATCAACTCCGCGCAGAAATACATAGTAGGCCCCTCCAAAATGCGTTTCATAGGCATAACCCGGTAGGCGCAGCTGAAGGTACTGATGCAGGGCAACCGTATATATGTAACACTGGATACTATACAATTCATCTTTCATGGCCTTAGCTAAGCCTTTCTGATCATAATACTCGAGCCCGCTTCCAAGGAGATTTGATTTCCAGTCAACAAGGTAGAATTTATCGTGGAATTGAAAAATCATATCGATAAATCCCCTCATAAATCCCCTAACAGGTGTAAAATCCAGCCGTTCGATACGCTCGGGAAAATCTTTGGATAGTTCAGTGCCAGCATATTTTTTAAATATGGCATGGAGTTTTTTCGGGGAGATAGACTTCAAGGGGAAATAGAACTCTAATTCATTGATCCGATCCTGGCTCCGTATATGTGATAGTGTAAAATCACTCCTTTCGGGATCAAGTGGAACGGACAGTACCTTGCCTATCATATCATAGAGAGTTCCCTGCCATAAAGGATCAAAACCGTATTCAATGAGTTTACTGGAAACGAGTTTCTTTATTACAGAGGGATCTTTTTCTACAAAGTCCAGATGCTCGAATATATCATGCAGGCATGTGCCTGCTTTTGTTCCCCTGGGGAATGAAAAAATGTCTGAAGGCGCTTTATCTGTTACTGGCTCTTTTAAATCCTTTTGACTATAGGCATGAGTCTCACCTGCTTCTTTTACTTCCAGCAGTTCATGACGATGGGGGGAGGGCAGGTTTATTGCATCATAGTCGGCGAGTTCTGCACCATACTGCTGGCCAGATACCAGTGAACTAAAACTTGAAATGTGCCACTGACGATCTATGTTTCCGGAAAAGGTGCGAGAAGTCAGTACTGCTTTTTTTTCCGGAAGTGCTGTATATTTTTTCCCTTTATCTGACGGCATCTCGGAAAGCCTGATTGTTCCCTCAGACGTATTCATGAGTATTTTCAATTCCGCTTGCATATCCTCGTCACTTAAACTTTTAAGCCTTTTCTCAGCACTATGAACGAGATTTTCCTTTTTCCATGAGCCCTGCTGATGGAAAAGATAGGCTGGGGCGGAACTTTCAGCATCCCTAAAGCGACCCCACACAAAATAACAACAGCTCCTTGCTCGTGTTAACGCTACATAAAGAAGTCGAAGGTTCTCAGCCAGCTTTTCCTTTTCAGCGCATATCCTGTTTTCATCCATAGCGGGTGAGCCAAGGTCAAGTGTTAATCTCATCTGGCCGAGGGTATCGTGGAATGTAAAGGGATTGTTATTTTTCTTGATCTTGGAGCTAGCCCATCCAAAAGGGCAAAACACGACTGAATATTCAAGACCCTTGCTCTTGTGGATGGTTACGAGTTTAACAGCATTTTCGTCACTCTCTAAGCGCAGTTGGTGTTCATCCAACCGTGGTGTAGCTTGATCTCTTTGTTCAGAGAGCCATTTTAATAGGCTGACCATGCACAACCTTCTTTCAATGGATGCCTTATGAAGGGCCTCTGAAAGATGCAGTACGTTTGTAATGCGACGTTCCCCATCAGGTATGCGCATAAGACGGATTAAGATTTTTTCCTCTGAGAGTAAGTGCCGAAACATCTGTATAAAACCATGATTGCCCCACAGGTCATAATAGTACCGAAATTTAACAAGCCACTCCTCCCAACCGGCTTCATCCTGGAACAAGTCATCCAGTTCCTCTCCCTTAACGCCTATCATATCGGTAGTCAGTGCAGCCTTGAGAAAACTCTCATTATTGTGCTCACTAATACCTGCCATGACTCGCTCCATCTCAAGGGCTTCATGGGAGTCAAAGAGATTTTCTGTAGTACAAAGAACGCTCGGAATAGTAAGGGCTGTGAGGGCTTTTTGCATGATGCGTGCTTCATGGTGTGTCCTTACCAAAACAGCAATATCTCCTTCTCGCAGGGGATTTTTCCTTAGCAAGGCTCTGTTATTTCTGCTGAGGCTGATAAGGTGTGAGATTTCATCTGCAACTGCCTTGGAAATAAGCTCCCGTGCCTGTGTCTTTGTAATTGCTTTATCAGATTTTGTTCTTTTGTTGGCATCCAGAAACCAAAGCTGTAGAGGCGATTCTTTTTTATTATCTATTATGAGAGATTCAGAGCCTTTGTTCGCTGCTGGTACAACTGATTGAAATGGGATTTCCTTATAGACAAAGGGATGTGTTGCTTTTGAAAAGATGGTATTTATTGCGGCAATCAAATCGGGTTCCGATCGCCAGTTCTCACCCAAGGTGAAGTTGTATTCCACGTCCTTTGCAGCATTCATATAGGTAAAGATATCAGCCCCACGAAAACTGTATATGGCCTGTTTTGGATCACCAATCAGAAAGAGAGTGCTTTGTTTACTGCCAAAAACCTTCTTGAAAATGGCATACTGTAGTGGATCTGTGTCTTGGAATTCATCTATCAGAGCAGCCCTAAATTTATTACCTATGGCTCTTACAAGTGTTTCTCCATCTTCATGTTTTAAGGCTCGATAAACCTTAAGAAGAAGATCATCAAAAAACTGGATATTTTTCTGCTCTTTTCTCTTAATAAGCTCATTGTGCACGTAATGAAACAACTCCACTTTAAGCCCCATGAGGCGCTGATCAAAAACATTCTCAAGCTCTTCCTGTTTTTCCCTCAGCCTTTCACAGAGTTCAAAAAAAGGATGAGACGGGGGGATATGGTCGCTTTTTACAGCCCCATTGATTTCGCTTGAGGTGAATTTTTTAAAATTTTGAAATAATACAGGATTATTGCCTTCCGTTGACATACCATCGTCCATAGACCGAATCCAGACAGGAATCTTTTCCTTACCGTATTTGGTTTTATTGAGACGTTCATTATTCGTAAGAATTGTTTCAACCTCTGCTCTTGACGATTGCCAGGCTGTACGAGTCTCATAAAAAACATCTTGAAACTTCTTTTCCTGCGCAGAAGTATCAGGAATAGCAACTTGGGGAATTATTTTTAGGTTTGGCTGAGCATGATGATTGGCAAGAAGAGAGAGGAGATTTTCCGAGGTGAATTTCTTACTTATGGCATAATTTACAAAAAGGGGAGATGCAGTGTAGAAATGGGTGCGCCAGAAATCGTCAACAATTTCTCTTTTGAGGCTTTCCTGGTCGGTAACCAGCTCGGTATCAAATAGGCTCCCACTTTCAAAGGCATTTTCATGCAATACTCTCCTGCAAAAGCCGTGTATTGTGAATATGGCAGCCTGATCGAATGAACGAAGCGCTTCCCCAAGGCTTTGTAATGCAAACTTCGAGTTCGTATGTTTTCTCACCAGATCAATCAGAAAGGAATCCGATATCCTTGACCCTTTAAATGCCTCTATGGCTTCGCGCAGCTTTATGCGAATCCTGTCTTTCAATTCCTCAGTGGCAGGAACAGTAAAGGTGACGACAAGTATCTCATTCACAGAAAGATTTTTTTCAAGGAGAAGCCTGAGAAACAGTCCAGCAATTGCATAGGTTTTTCCTGTGCCAGCACTTGCTTCTATAAGGTTTGTTCCTTCAAGAGGGCTGTTTAAAAGATCAAAATACTTGCGTTTTGCCATTTTTATATCTGATAAAAATTTTAAGGAAGGGCATAAGCAAAAAAAGACACCCATGACCTAAAGAATCAGCAATATGAAATCTTCACCCTGTTAAATTTCCCGAAGGGAACCCTATTTAACAGGGCAAGCACAATTTCGAGTATTTACTCATTTTTCAATCGCTATTTGATGTTCCAAAAGAGACTGAAAAACTTCTTTTGCGATGCGTTGAAATTCTGAGTCAAGGGGGTTAGTATTTCCAAAGCAAAGCTGGTAGTATGGATCTTCGCATTCACCCCGGCTGTAATCGGTTTTTTTCCAGATTTTGCGTGCACTATTGATAGCATCTTCCTCTGATTTGTTTTTTTCTAGCATCGTATGTGCATATGTCCAAGAAGTTTCCGGAAAGAAATGAAGGGGATTTTTAAGTCCTTCCCAGTATTCCTTTAATACGGCTTCAAGGATCTCTTTGCTATTTTCTACCGGGGAGTATTCCCATGCTGTCCACAAAGCTTCATGCTTTTTTTCAGGCTCCAGACCTGCCAACATGCTGGTATGGGGATAGGTTTCAGCCATAACGCTATTAAGTACAAGGTGATTGATCCATACTGTTAAACGGTCTCTGGCCTTCACTCGTGCATATCGGTAGTGAAGTAATCTTTCTGGATAAATTGGTTTTATCCGCCCTGTCAGCCTGAAGTCGGATATATTGAGATCAACTTCAAGTGGCTCAAGTATTGTTTCGGCTATATACGGCTTACTTTTTACAACAAAATGTTCCACCCCCTGGCTCAGCTCCTCATATATACATTCTCCCAGCGTTCCGTGTGGAAGCTGTCCAGAGGAGTGCACTATAGGGAAAAAATCTTTAAGGTTTCTTCCTTCGAGTTTCTTTTCCAGCAGTTTTTTATTAAGCAGATATTTTTCCAGTGTCTTAATTTCAAATGCTTCTCTGTCTTCAAGTATCAAGGTCTTTTCATCAAGATTGATTCCAAGCCGTTTATAGAGCAAAAACCTTGATGGATTAGAAAAAAAGGTAGATAAATCATTTAAGTCAACTGTTTTCCATTCTTCTCCAGGATCTGAAAGTCCTCTGGAAATAAACGATATTGGAGCCTCACGAGTCTCCAAAATGCACTGTGCTGTCTCGCAGTTTCTCTCTGAATAGCTGAATAGTTTTTTACCCTCCTTGAAATATTCTGGACTAAAGGCCTGAAGGCGATGTTTCGTAAAGATATGATCAAGAATTTTTTGTCCCGAGATAGTAAAGCCTTGTTCGATGTAATCCATGAGTTCGCTGATAACAACAGACGGGGGGATAGTGCTATTATCCTGAATATTTTGGCCTATATAACTGGTATAGAGTATATTTCGTGCGGAAAGTATTGCTTCCAGAAAGAGATATCTGTCGTCATTGCGCCTGGATCGGTCTCCTGGTTGAGGATGTTTTGCTATGAGATCAAAACCTAGTGGTTTGGTCTGTCTTGGATAGGCATCACCATTCATACCCACACAACAGATGACCTTAAAAGGAATAGATCGCATGGGCAACATGGCACAAAATGTAACTCCTTGAGTAATAAAACCAAATCCAAACCCTTCTGTTTCAAGGACATTCTTAAGGTGCCACTTGATGACATTGATATCAATCTCTTGATCAAAACATGCTATTTTCTGCATATCACCCAGTTCATTTAGCGCGCGCCGGGTTGCCTGCATTTCTCTTTCTGTATCTTCATCGGGCACAACAAATTTCTCAATAAGATCTGTTAAGAACTTTGACCATTGACTAAGCGTGCGGGATTGACCAAGGGCTGTGACATGGGTAAAGAGCTGCTCTGTGAAATCAAGAAATCTCCCTAAGACAGAGGCATCACTCCCTTCAATGTGATCGTAAGGAAGGATACCATCAAATATGTTCTCATCCTGGCCAGGCAATGCATAGCCTAATATTAACCTTTCCAGACCTGCTTTCCATGTGTTCTCAGCAGATGCAGGCAGACCTAATTGGCTTCGGTCTTTCCTGTCGATCCCCCACCGTATTCGAGTGTCTGCCAGCCATTTTCGAATAAGTGCAAGGTCTGTCTCCATAATATCAAATTTTCGATGGACTGCTTTCGATTCCAAAATGGAAAAAACCTGTGAGGCGGTAAAGCGGCTGCCCAGGAGATCTAAGATTGCGAGGAATGTAGTAATAATCTCACTCTCTTTTCTTATGCTGCGATCTGAGATAGTAAAAGGGATCTTCCTGGAGGCATCTGCAGGGGTATCAAATACGGCTTGGATATAGGGAGCATAGGTTTCTATGTCTGGCGTCATTACCACAATATCCTTGGGAACTAAACCTGAATCCTTTTCAAACATATCAAGAAGCCGGTCATGCAAAACTTCTATTTCTCGCATGGGGCTATGGCATGAATGAACCTGGATTGAGTTGTCATTACGTGCAATCATTTCCTTTTCATTCAAATCTTGGTGTCTGTCTCGAAGATTCAGGATGTCCGATTGGATCAATGAGAGAAGAGTATTCGTATTAGGCTCTTGAAACGATGGAAATTCCTCACAGCCATACTCATTTACAAGGTCAAAAAAATCTTTACCCAATACTCCCATAGATGCAAGGAGGCTGTTTCCTTTTTCAAGGTGGAGTTCATCAACGGCACGATCTTTCTTGCTCTCTCTTCCTATTGTTTTTTTCATCTCCCAGTCGGAGAGGATATCACCCCAGTATTCTTTGCAGGGATTCATAAGAAAAAGGTTTATCTGGCAAAAACGTGAGATAGCTTCAAGCATCTGAATGTGGAGTCGGGGGAGTGCAGATATTCCAAATACAGAAATTCTTTCAGGGAGATTATGCATTGTGGTGTGGAGTCTCTCTGTCGCACTGAGAAAAGCCTTACCGAGTGTTGCACGATGCATTGTACCAGTTTCTTTAACGAGTTCTCTCCAGAGCACTGCCTGCCAATGATTTTCCTCTCCACCTTCCCATCGAAAAATCATTTCTGGACGAAAAAGTAGGTACTGGTCAAAGGTATCTGCAATCCGTTCAGAAAGCTGAAAGCTTTTTAGATTTCTCTGAGTATCTCCCAGATAGGCGCGAAGGCTTTCAAAGCCAGGCCTTCTGATACATGAAGGGAGAAGCTCCATGATCCTCCAGGTCATTATTTTGGGATCAAAATCTGAATGCTCAGGGAGGTCTGGAATGACTTTCTGAAATATTTTGTGGATAAAGGCGTTAGGAAAAGGAAATCGGTAGTTTGCACAGATGCCATGACGTTGGGCAAGCTGTATCGCTACCCAACGCTCCATACCTTTGCTCTGTACAAGGATAGTTTCTTCATCGAGTACTGAGGATAAAGGTTCCTCAAGCACTTCAGCTAGAGTATCTGCCAGGATCTCCAATCTATTGCTGGTAAAAAGCCTAAGGGTCATTATGAAGATTTCCTATTCCAATGAACCCCATACAATCTTTCGGTACATAGAGGGATCTGTGTCACCTTCAGTTGAGAGGAGTAAGACTTTTGACGATTCATTAAGCCGCAATGCCTTAGCAATTTTCTGGCAGGAAGCTTGTACACACACACTCGCGAGTAGGCCCAGAGTTACCGCACCTGATTCACCCGAAATAACTCTGTCATCACCCTGAAGGGGATTACCGAGAATGCGCATACCTCTCATCGCTACAATGTCTGGGCAGGCAACAAACACATCAGCGTAGTCTCTAAGTATGTCCCATGCCAGGGTGCTTGGCTCACCACATGCCAGGCCAGCCATAATCGTATTTAGGTTACCACCGAGTTTTTGAGGCGTTCTTCTACGAGTGGCCATGGGTTCGTAAAAACAGGCAGCACGGGCAGGCTCCACAACAGCAAAGAGAGGTCGTTCGTCACCGAATAACTCACAAAGATATGCCTGGATGGCAGCTGCCAGAGAACCCACACCACACTGCACAAAAACATGCGTTGGAATTTTTCCTTCCAACTGCTCCAGCGCCTCGTGTAAAATGGTGAGATAACCCTGCATGATTTTTAAAGGAATTTCCTCATACCCTTCTCTTGCTGTATCCTGTAGTAAAATCCAACCTTGTTTTTGAGCCTGTTCTATTGCTTGCTTAACAGCATCATCATAAGTGCCATCAATGATAAAAGTTTGAGCGCCATGCGCTTTGATGGATTCATACCGTGCTGTAGCGGTGCCTTTTGGTAGATAGACGACAGCCTTACACCCCAGTTGCTGTGCAGCCCATGCAACTGCTCGGCCATGATTCCCGTCTGTTGCTGTCACAAATGTTGTCTCAGCCAACTTTTCTTTTGCACTGGGTGCATGAAGTAAATCGAAAGACAATTCCTGCGTATTCATTTCCAATCGCTGAGCTATAAGATATGCAAGCCCATGTGTGGCTCCAAGGACCTTAAATGCATTGAGGCCAAATCGGTGTGATTCGTCTTTAATCCAAATATGAGAAACGCCCAACATATCAGCAAGATGAGTAAGTTTTGCCAATGGAGTTGGCCTATACGCAGGAAAGGTTTGGTGAAATTTCCGCACATGATGGGCAATTGATGAGGAAAATGAATCAGTTGAGGCCTTCACTACACCCCTTTTTCTTGCGAGCTGACTTACAATGTATGTTATTTTTTCTATCTCGGACAAATTGTCTCTCTTTATAGGTAAAACATGCCAGATTCGATCACTGGTGGGTCTTCCATGTCCATGATTTGGACAATCTCCTTATACATCCGTTTCTTCATTTCCGCGATCACCTCTCTGCGCTTGTTTAAGGTCTTTGCAAATAAGAGTGCCTCATTCATGAGGTCATCCATATGACACACCTTCATAACTATGTGATGCGCTTCACATTCCTCGGCAGTGGCTCGTTTTCCGCTATACTGCATTTCTTCAAACTTGTACATGGGGATTGTCTTTTTGATGATAGCAAGCATGCCTGGAAGAAATGGAATGCCAAGGTCTACTTCTGGAAAGGAAAAAAAGCCTCGATCAGAACGCATGAAGCGAAAGTCAAAGGCACAGCTCATGATGGCTCCGCCAGCAAACACATGGCCTGATATTGCAGCGATTGTTGGCATTGGATACAGAAGGATCCGTTTGAAAAGGTTCATCATCGTATAAAAAAATGCCTTTGCGGTATCCATATCATTTTTTTTAATAAATGGTACCAGCCAATCCAGATCAATCCCATTACAGAAGATTTTTTCATGGGCGGAGGTAACAATAAGGGAGTTAGCATCTGTCTCATTTTCGATCTCATCCAAGATCGTGAGAAAGTCCTCCAAAAATGGGAGATTGAAACGGTTTTCGCCATCATTCATGGTAACAATAGCCACTTTTTCATCTAATATATATTCTATACGTGCCATGTCCGCTTCTCCTTAATGATGAGAATGTATTTTGCTGGGCTAATAGAATAAGATGAAAGCGTGTTATGTGTCAAAACAAAAAGGCTACAAGGTGTGCAGCAGTTGGGTTAAGGTGTGATGCGAAAATCTGCGCCTGCGAGCAATTAATTTGGCTGATCCCCTGCCTGCCGGAAGTCTGGAAAGGTATACCTATGGGCGATATGGGGAAAGTGAAGTCAGATTCATACTAGTATCTGTCATATTTTTCCTCTTGAGGCAATCGTGTCCAATCATATAAGGCATCAATTACCATGTTTACGGTATCATCAGTCCATTCCACATCTTCGAGCACCTTTATGAAATGCTTTTCAATGCTTTTCACAAGTTCCATTTCCTTATCCTGTTCCGTTTTGAATTTGATGCTGAATAACAAAAAGTATAGTATAAAAGCAAACCAGGCGGCTAGGAGAAACAGTACAATACATCCCATTATCCACGTAGGAAATCCTGTAGGAATAATAGTTACAATAGGAAGGATAAGAAAAAAAATGCTGATTAATACATAATGCCACTCAGTGTGAGAAATTCCTAAGATAATTTTTTTAGCCATTGTATCTTCTCTCCCCCGTATTTTTTTTCTTACGATACAAAACTCCGCCTCTCTCTATAAGAAAAAGAAACCTCACTTTGAATCTATCTCCCTTAATTTAGTGGTTTCTTTGATACAAATGCGTTTGTTATGGTCTAATCTCTCTTTGGCAATAGCGTTTTATAAACTGCGCATAGGATGAGACAGCTCGCAATAAATATGAGGCAAACCGTGAAAGCATTTTTATACGCTGCTGGTGGATATATGCCATTCACTCTATCCATACGATTCACAATGGCTCCAGTCCAGCCTTGTAAGATAGCCGGGCCGAGCAGTGGAAAGGGGTTGAGAAGACCAGAAGTGAGTCCCAGAATAGAGCCGGGGGTTGTTTCTCGGACAAATGCCCAGAGATTGGTGGCGAATCCTCCGGCAATTCCTCCCATAGCGAGTAGTAAAACTATCATTCCACCTGTTGCTATGATATGAGAACCTAATGCGAGGATCATCCAGACGCCTGTCATTAGGATTAAAAGATACAAGAGTACATCAACTTTACTATGAAAGACTCTATCTGAAAGCAATCCAGATAAAGGGGCACCAAGGATAAATCCCACCGGAATCAACATATTTAATCCACTCGCACGGAGAGAATCAAATTTAAGTATAGACATGATAAAGGGAGTGGCCCAGAGGCCTTGGAAAGTAAAGTAAGTCCCGAAAAATCCGAAGAAAAGCGCAGCCAAAACCCAAAATCGCAGGGAGCTCAGAACACTAAGGGTTGATCCCCAGGAAGTTACTGATTGGCCACTTTGCAAAGGGGATTCTTTGCTCTGTGATTCTTTCACTGTGTCGTGATCCCGAACGAACATGAACGTAGCAAGTGCAAGCCCAAGTGTTACACCGCCTATAATCAAAAAAGTTAACCTCCAACCCCACACACTGGACATCCATGCAAGCGGTGTGGTAGCCACGATTGCTCCTAGGTTACCTGAAGCGAGGAATAATCCAGTGATGGTAGCGAATTCTTTTTTTCGAAACCACTGGGAGAAAGCCTTCATTGCAGGGACATAAACTCCTCCAACACCGAATCCTATGAGGCTCCTGCCTGCTGCAGCCCAACCAATGGTTGGGGATAGTCCGAACAAGACACAGCCTAGGGTTGCTATTAGAGACCAAAACCCTACCACCCTTCTTGATCCAAATATATCTGTTAAATAACCTACAAGAGGCTGTTCTAGAGCGTAGAAATAGAAATACATGGAGGACATGAATCCTAATGCTGTAGCATTGGCATTAAAAGTGGCCAGAAGATCAGGCGCAATTACCGATGTGGAGACACGGTGGAAGAAGACTAAAAAATATACTGAGGAAATCACGCCAAAAACTATCCAGCGGTTTGGATCGCGTGAGTAAAACTTTTTTTCACAGGCCATAATGAGGTTTTTTATTGATGCTTAAGCGTAATAAGTTAGATATTCAAGGGAAGAAACAATGCCTGAAACAGTAATAGGACACATAAGTGCATTTCTTAAGGATTTTGTTTTTTTGGTGCAGTGGTTTTCCCTTAAAAAATTTTCATTAATAAATGTGTAATGAGTTATATCTGAGGCTTTTCCGATTGTCAATGCCTGTGCGGGCCTTGCTGGTTGAGCTGCACATTCTCTTTGCCAGAATGGAAAGCTGAAAATACTTATTGGGTTGCGTCTCATCCCATATTTTTCTGCCTTATTGCATCTGATTGTTTAAGTAATAGTAATAGCAGAAGCCCCGAAGCACTCATTAATGTACAGAGCCAGAATGCCAAACCATATCCAGCGGTGATGTCAAAAATGTATCCAGCCAGAATTGGGCCAATAGCACCACCAATAGCACCACTGAAGGCAACGATACCAAAGAGGACACCATGAGCGTTTAATCCGAAAAATTCGGCAACGATGGGTGACATAGTAGTAAAATATCCGCCATGGGCAATGCCGTAAATCAGGGCAAAAACATAGAGCATCCATAGCTCTTTGGCTATTTGCAATCACAAAAGCCCGGCAATGAGCAGAATAAAGCATAAAATCATTGCCTTTTTGCTACCGATTCGATCAATGGCAATCCCGGTGATAAACCGACCTGCCATGCTCACACCGCCAATAGTAGAGAGAACAGTTGCAGCTCTGGTTGCAGAAATTTTTATATCCTGGGCATGAGGAACAATATGCACTATGATGGTCATGAAGCAAAAGACGATTGAGAGATTAACTGCGCAAATTGTCCAGAATTGCTTTGTGTGGGCTGCTTCCCCGAGTGTGAGACCTTCAGCACCGGCTAGACCTGGTTTGCTTCCTGAAACATCATTCTCACAATCCGGTAATGGAGAAATCTGGCTCGGGTCACGTCGGAGCAATTGAGCGATTGCAACAAGCGATAGAAGCACCCCCGCACCAATAATGAAATATGAAGTCCGCCAGCCGTACCTCGTGATAAGCATACTTGCCATAAGAGGAATGATAAATTGGCCAGCGCCAGTACCAATTTTAACGATGCCGGTCATAATTCCCCTTTTCTTGTCAAACCATCGCGCTGTCGTGCTTAAGGCGATCACATCAACGGAACTTAAGCCGATGCCGATAATGATGCCGTAAAATAGATAAAGCTGCCAGATAGCGCCTAGCCTGGACATGAGCAAATGACCCAGACCGAACAAGAAGCCGGTGACGGCCATTACATTCCTCGGTCCTATTTTATCGTTTAGCCTGCCCACAAAGATGCCAAATAGGCCCATGAGCAAAAAAGCTGTAGAAGATGCGCCTGAGATAGACGCCCGTGACCATCCGAATTCAGATAATAATGAGTTAAAAAATACCCCGTAGGTTACATACGTACCAACACCTATCGCTTGAATGCCAAAACATGCAGCAGCGATTACATAACCGTAGTAATAGGTATGTTTTTTATCTTTTCCAAACATAATAGACTCGAATCAAAATAACTCTGCTATACAAAACATCGGCATTCATTGAATACCGATGTTTTGTATAATAAAATCATTGCTAATAAAAGGAAAAAGAACAAAATCCTCTATAAAAGTAAACATAAATTGTTTATTATTGAAACAAAAAAACACTTCTCTTTTTACAATAAAACGTTCCCCTTTCCCATACCTTATTATTTATTAGTTAATTTCTGATATATGAAATATTTAAAATAATAATTAAATGTATTACTTTAACTAAAAATGTGAAAATATTGAGTATGAACATAAGGATAGAGGTTTCCCTTTATCCTGATTTAATTGCAGGCAAGAGCATTTCGTTGATGCAGAGTGTCTACGCTATCTAAAATAGAAATGTTGAAAAATTCAGTGACAAAGAGAAACGACATCTACAGCAGAATCTGGTTTTCCATGGATCGAGATTCCCCTGCAGATATCACCCGTATAGCCGGTAATCCCTTCACCGGGCATTTGTACTCACATATGCCGCAGCCTACGCAGGTTTTGAGATCCACATAGGGCAACTGCACAGCGCTTTCCTTGCCATCAGGCCCTGCCACAATTCCTTTTCGAAAATAAATAGCCTTTGGTGAAGTAGGGCAGTGCTCTTCACAAACAATGCAAGGTCCATTACCAGACCAGGGAAGGCATCTGCCCCTTTCTAGATAGACTGAGCCTATTTTTATAGGGCGTTCGATCTTTTCCTTTGCTGAAAACTCGGCTATTGCCCCAGTGGGGCACACATCACCGCATAATGTACAGGTGTATTCACAGTAGCCTTGTGTCATAACAAGGTGCGGTGTCCAAAATCCGGCCATTCCAGCTTCTGTGAGTGTGGGGTTGATCACATTTGTGGGGCACACCTTCATACAAAGCCCGCATCTCTGACAGAGGGTAAGAAATTCTTTTTCACTTAGAGATCCTGGTGGCCTTATCAACCGGGGATTTGATACGTTGTGAGCCTGGCCATCAAGTCTTCCTAAGAGCGGTAGAGAAATGCCTGCAAGTATTCCTGTAAGGACTGCACGCCTGCCCATGTCAGGTTTTTTATTTGATTTTGGTGAGGACAATCTGAACTTGAAAGACAGGGCATCCTCAGGGCAGGTGTCAAAGCAATTAAAACACATCAAACACTCGGCACTCTGCCACTCCTTTCCGGGCTCTGGTTCGGCAGCGCCCTGGCAGCTTTTTGTGCATGCATTGCAACCCGTGCATTTTTTTTCATCCTTGACAAGAGTAAGGAGGGTGAACCTGGAGAATATCCCTAACAGCGCACCCAATGGACACAAAAAACGACACCAAAAACGAGGGCGAATTCTATTAAGGAAAAGAATTGCCAAGAAAAACAAGCCAATAAACCATGCAGTTTTAAAGACCTTGTGGGTGTAGCCGAAAACAGGTGAGAGTAAGACCTCTCCATACGCAAAGAGATTTATAATTTTTACATTGCTGCCAGCCATTGATTCAAACACCTCTTTCGCTCCTGTCCCAAGACCTGGAATGATGGCAAGCGAAATTGAGCGAAAGAGTAATGCAATTGGATCCATCAACCCTGTGAAATTGACGCCTATGAGCGCTCCTGTAAGTAAGGTGATAAGAAGGAAGTACTTGACTCTCTGGCCGGGGGATTTCTTATTGGCCCTGATCATTCTCTCTCCCTTGAGGTTTGGCTTAACCCAGCTTACCACATGATGAATCGTGCCCAATGGGCAAATGAATCCGCAGAAAATCCTCCCTAAAAACAGGGTCACTGCAAGCAACCCTATCGCCCAAAAGAAACCCTTAATGAGATGATATCCCGAGAGCAGTGAGGAGAGAAGTACGAAGGGATTGAGCTGAAAGAAAAATTTCACAGGCCATTCGATATTAATGTCCTGAGCGTTGGAGAGCACGTGCGAATATTCGATAAATACATTTTGTGGGAGACGGCTTTCAATCAAGAGAAAAAGGAAGAGCAGAAGGAAAAATGCCTGGCTTGTTCGCCTGATCCAGATTAGATGCCGTGCCTTCAAATAATCACCTTTTTTCGATTGAGTTTTGATAAATTCGAGGTACCGAGGCCCCACTTTTCTCCCAAACTGATAAATCCGAGATTCGCCGGGTTGACGCCAAAGAGCTTAGCACCCGCAGCATCCGCGGCAATCTGGTCATCGCAGAGAATCAGGGCATTTTTAACAGCAACATCAGAGAGGCTACCCCCAGAGGGGCCGTTTGTTACCATGATTCTGGTCGCATCGATTAAGGTCACGGTTGGTTTGAAAAACTGAGCTAGATCAACAATGGTCTGGTGAATATCCTGATGAAGGGCATATCTTCTGCCGCCCACACCCCCTATCCAGTTCTTTATACCAAGGGTCAGGGTGCTCAGCCCATGATCCTTGGCAATTGGGAGGTTAATCACCTTGTCAGCCTCTACTAGTGGAACAAACACAGGCCAGATTTCAAGACGGTGCCCGTGAATCTTCATTTTTTTCATCAGAGATGATCTTGGCATTACAAGATCAGCATCGGTTTTTTTAGCCACCGACCCCACACCAGTAATAGCAAAGCAACGTCGTGCGTCATGAATCGTATGATCAGCGATCCTTACTTTTTTGGCACCGCAGTCATAACATAGTTCTATCACTGCCTCCAACACT
>Ga0315534_1000688_pt1 | contig 23799 bp, 27 predicted proteins | sample SalMarSW160240MG_FD_203094 | JGI IMG/M metagenome (GOLD analysis project Ga0315534, IMG submission 203094) | Salt marsh sediment microbial communities from the Plum Island Ecosystem LTER, Massachusetts, United States - Salt Marsh Sediment SW1602-40 ...
GCGTTCTACGACAAGGAATTCTCCTCGCGCCTCCTGATCGGCACGGCGGCTTATCCCTCGCCTGCGATCATGCAGAATGCGGTCCGCGCTTCGGGCGCCGAGATCGTCACGGTGTCCTTGCGGCGCGAAGCGGCGGGCGGCCGGATGGGCAACGCGTTCTGGTCGCTCATCCGCGAGCTTGGCGTCACCGTATTGCCCAACACCGCCGGCTGCCGCAGCGTCCGCGAGGCGGTGACGACAGCGCAGCTTGCGCGCGAGCTGTTCGATACGCCTTGGATCAAGCTGGAAGTCATCGGCGACGACGAGACCTTGCAGCCCGACGTCGTCGGTCTGGTCGAAGCCGCGGCGATCCTGGTCAAGGACGGGTTCGAGGTGTTTGCTTACTGCACCGAAGACCTGACAGTCGCGTTGCGGCTGCGCGACGCCGGTTGCCGCGTGATCATGCCGTGGGCGGCGCCGATCGGCAGCGCGCGCGGCATTCTCAATCGCGATGCGCTGAGGCTATTGCGCACGCGCCTGCCGGACGCGACGCTCGTCGTCGATGCCGGGCTCGGCGCGCCCTCGCACGCGGCCGACGCGCTGGAACTCGGCTACGACGCTGTGCTGCTCAACACCGCCGTCGCCAAGGCGAGCGATCCCGTGGGCATGGCAAAGGCGTTCCGCCTCGCGGTCGAGGCCGGTCGTCTCGCCTACGAATCCGGGCTGATGGGCCCGCGCGATTTTGCTTCTCCCTCCACCCCCGTCGTCGGGACTCCGTTCTGGCATGCCGTATCCTGATCGCTTCTATCCCGCCGTCGACAGCGTCGCCTGGGTTGCGCGACTCGCCGCCCTCGGCGTCGGCACGATCCAGCTGCGGGTGAAGAACCTGTCGCATGCGGAGGCTATCGCGACGGTGCGCGCGGCGCTCGAAGCGACGACACGCTCCGGCGCGAAGCTTGTCGTCAACGATTGGTGGCGCGCGGCGATCGAGGCCGGCGCCGCCCATGTGCATCTCGGTCACGAGGACCTCGCCGCAGCCGACGTGCCGGCGATCCGCCGCGCCGGGCTGACGCTCGGGCTGTCGACCCATGACGATATGGAGCTGGAGACCGCCTTGCGCTGCGATCCGGACTATGTTGCGCTCGGCCCGATCTATCCGACCACGCTGAAGGTGATGCGGTTTGCCCCCCAAGGGCTCGCGCGCATTGCCGAGTGGAAGCGGCGGATCGGCAAAATTCCGCTCGTCGCCATCGGCGGCATCACCTTGGAGCGGGCGCCGGGCGTCTACGCCGCGGGCGCCGAATCGATCGCGGTCGTCAGCGACGTCACCCAGAACGCCGACCCGGATGCGCGCGTGCGCGCCTGGCTCGGACAGGCCGCGCAGGCGGCGTGATAGGCGGAACCCGGACCATGCAGACTTCCGTCTTCATCGCAAAATTGGCCGGTCCGGTGATGCTGGTCGCCGCCATCGGCCTGCTCATCAATGCGGCGGCGTTCCGGGCCATGGCGCACGACGTCCTGCGCAGCCCGCCGCTGCTCTTCATATCCGGCGTGCTAGCGATGACGGCCGGGCTCGCGATCGTGCTCAATAACAATGTCTGGACCGCCGACTGGCGCGTGATCCTCACCTTGTTTGGCTGGGCGGCGACGATCGGTGGTGCGGCGCGCATCGCGCTACCTGATCGCGTCCGATCCATCGGCGGCTCTATGCTGAGCACCAGACCCTGGGTCATGAAAGCCGGCGGCATGGTCTGGCTCGTCATCGGCGCCGTGCTTTGCTTTTACGGGTATTTTCACTGACAATCCGCACCCCGAACCGGGAGCCGTGAAATGAACATCCATCCTCCCCACATCGTCACGCCGAAGGTGACGACCGGCCCCATCGCCGGCTCGCGCAAGGTTTATTCGACCCCGGAGACGGCGCCCGATCTGCGCGTGCCGCTGCGCGAGATTGCGCTCTCCGATCCCGCCGAGGAGGCGGTGCGCGTCTACGATCCGTCCGGTCCCTACACCGATCCGGATGCGGCGATCGACGTGGAGGCGGGCTTGCCTCGTCCGCGCATCGACTGGGTGCGCGAGCGCGGCGGTATCGAGGAGTATGAGGGGAGGGCGATGCAGCCGGTGGACAACGGCAATGTGTCGGGCGCGCATCTCGCCCGCGCCTTCGCCAGCACGCCACGTCCGCTGCGCGCTATCGCTTCTCCCACCGCGGACTTTGCGGCGGATCCTTCTTCACCTCCCCCCTTGAGGGGGAGGTCGGATCGCGAATCGATCCGGGAGGGGGGTATCTCGCAAGCGGCGGCGCAAGCAAGCACCCCCCACCCCAACCCTCCCCCTCAAGGGGGGAGGGAGCATGCTGCGGCAGGCTTCAACGCCCTGCAATTTGCAGACGCTCCCCAAAGCCAGCTCCCGCTTACCCAGCTTGAGTGGGCGCGCGCGGGCGTGATCACCAAGGAGATGGTCTACATCGCCGAGCGCGAGAATCTCGGCCGCCGAAAAATGCTGGAGCGCGCGCAGGACGCGCTGGCGGACGGCGAAAACTTCGGCGCCGCGATCCCGCCGTTCATTACGCCGGACTTCGTGCGCAGCGAGGTCGCGCGCGGGCGCGCCATCATCCCCGCCAACATCAATCACGGCGAACTCGAGCCGATGATCATCGGCCGCAATTTTCTGACCAAGATCAACGCCAATATCGGCAACTCGGCGGTCACATCTTCGGTTGAGGAAGAGGTCGAAAAAATGGTGTGGGCGATCCGCTGGGGCGCCGACACGGTGATGGACCTCTCCACCGGCCGCAACATCCACACCACGCGTGAATGGATCATCCGCAACGCGCCATGCCCGATCGGCACCGTGCCGATCTATCAGGCGCTGGAGAAGGTGGACGGCGACCCGGTCAAGCTCGACTGGGAGGTCTACAGGGACACACTGATCGAGCAGTGCGAGCAGGGCGTCGACTATTTCACCATCCATGCCGGCGTGCGGCTTGCCTATGTGCCGCTCACCGCCAACCGCGTCACCGGCATCGTGTCGCGCGGCGGCTCGATCATGGCCAAGTGGTGCCTTGCCCACCACAAGGAGAGCTTCCTTTACGAGCGCTTCGACGAAATCTGCGACATCATGCGGCGCTACGACGTGTCGTTCTCGCTCGGCGACGGGCTGCGCCCCGGCTCGATCGCCGACGCCAATGACCGCGCGCAGTTCGCCGAGCTGGAGACGCTGGGCGAACTCACCAAGATCGCCTGGGCGAAGGGCTGCCAGGTGATGATCGAAGGCCCCGGCCATATTCCGCTGCACAAGATCAAGATCAATGTGGACAAGCAGCTGAGGGAGTGCGGGGAGGCGCCGTTCTACACGCTCGGGCCGCTGGTGACCGACATCGCGCCCGGCTACGACCACATCACGAGCGCGATCGGCGCGGCGATGATCGGCTGGTTCGGCACCGCCATGCTCTGCTACGTGACGCCGAAGGAGCATCTCGGTCTGCCCGACCGCGACGACGTGAAATCGGGCGTGATCGCCTACAAGATCGCGGCGCATGCAGCCGACCTCGCCAAGGGGCATCCGGCGGCGCAACTGCGCGACGACGCGCTGTCAAAAGCGCGCTTCGAGTTCCGCTGGGTCGATCAGTTCAACCTGTCGCTCGATCCCGACACCGCGCGCAGCTATCACGACGAGACGCTGCCGAAAGAAGCGCACAAGGTGGCGCATTTCTGCTCCATGTGCGGCCCCAAATTCTGCTCGATGAAGATCACCCAGGACGTCCGCGACTACGCGGCGGGGTTGGGCGACAACGAGAAGGCGGCGCTGGGGCTCGACAAGAAAGCGGCAGAAAAAGGCATGGCGGAGATGTCGGAGAAGTTCAACGCCATGGGCCAGCAGGTTTATGTGGATGCGGAGAAGGTGAAGGAGAGTAATAAGGCGTTGTAAGGTGCCGCTCCAAATTCGGAGTCGCAAGGCGGGTTAGCCGAAGGCATAACCCGCCTTTATTTTTTGTGTGAACTGCGGATTACTCGTCGCTAATCCAACCAATGGACTGAATCACGACGTGGCAACCGTTTTAACACAGTTAGTGCTTGTATAAGGTAATTTTTGCTGACTTTGAACCCGGCACAAACATCCCAGTCGAACAGACAGCACTTCCAAGAAAGCCGACATGATGGTTCAGTATCTCAGTCGTTACCTTCCAATCTTTTTGGCATTCCTCAATTTATTCAACCAGGACAGGAAGCGGATCGTGCAGAAATTTTTCGAACTCTTCTGACCCAGATTTCCACTCTTTCCAATATAGCGACCAAGGTTCCTCTCTTATTTCGGCGACGTAATTGTCAACCTTTACCCAATCTGCCATGGCACATACTCCATCATGGATCTGACGACTGAATATTAAAAAAATACAATCTTTCAGATTAAAATACAACCCTAAACGTGCAACTCGTGAGGCTGCAATTTTATTCGCAACAAGTAGCCCAGATGAAGCGCAGCGAAATCCGGGGCCGCCCCCTCAATAGCCCCCGAAATCCGCCTCGCTTCATGCGGACCACGGGCTACTGTTAAAGATCGAACGGACTCTCCTGCTGGGAAATATTCGACGGCATCCAAGGATACATCGGCGAACCAGCCCGTAGCCCGTAGGATGGGTTGAGCCCTTGCGAAACCCATCGCTTGCGCCCCACCGATGAGGTGCCTGATGGGTTTCGCTTCGCTCAACCCATCAGGCACTACGATGCCTCACCATATTCACCGCCGGCTTCCGCCGCGTCGCCGGCCCAATCTTCCGGATAGACGCCCTGCCGCACCAAGCGATGAAACGACGAATGCGGCCAATCGCACACCCGCCCGACGAATCCGTGCTTCACCGGATTGATATGGATGTAGTCGACGTGACGCGCGATGTCGTCGTCGTCGCGGATCGTGTGCTCCCAGTAGCGCCGCTGCCAGATGCCGCGTTCGCCCTTTCCGGCACGGCTCGCCGAAACCCGTTCGCCGGGTGGCAGAGCGCGCGAGAAGGTCGACTTGATCAGCCGCCACCGTGTGGCAAAGTCCGCATCTCCCTCGGGGAGGCTCCAGATTGCATGAAGATGGTCCGGCAGGATCACGATCGCGTCGATCTGGAAAGGATACCGTGTCCGGACATAACGAAACGCCGTCCGCAAGGCATCGATATGCTCGATCAGAAGATTGGACCGGCGTTCGGCCAAGTTCACCGTAAAGAACCAAGTGGCGCCAGGGACAAAGTTGCGGCGATAGTTCGTCACGATGAGCATCCGCCGCGCGTGCGATGGGTTTCGCTCCGCTTAACCCATCCTACACTCTGCTGCTACTTCCCCGCCACCTTCCTCAGCGCCGCATTGATCCGCTCCTGCCAGCCCGGCCCGGCGGCTTGAAAATAATCGAGCACGTCGCGGTCGATCCGCAGCAAGCGTAGCCCGGATGAGCGCAGCGAAATCCGGGGTCTGCTTCTCGCCACCGCTTCCCCGCATGTCGCTTCGCTCATGCGGTGCCGAGCGTGCCCTTACTTCCCCGCCGCCTTGCGTACCGCAAAGGGCGGATTAGCGAACGGACCGAGGCTGCGCGCTGTCCGATGACAGGCTCCGCACCGAACCCACGTCCTCACTCGGCGAACGAGAACAATCCGCGTGGGCACGGCGCGTTCCGCGCCTTTGCCCACCCTACGCTTGCTCCGCTCAGCCCAGCTCCGCTCAGCCCACGCTATTATCGCGCTGCTCGCTCAATCCGTCGCGGGCGTTTCGGGCGGGGCTTTCGCTTCGCTCCCGGCCGCCCCGATGATTTTGCTGACGCATTCGATATGGTCGTACACCGAGACCTGGACGATCGGATGCCGACTCTTGATGAGCGCCCCCGCCTCCTCGGCGGCTTGGCTGGTCGCATGCGATGATTTCGTCTGCCGATCGACCTGGAGCCAGTAGCGGGCCTCGGGCTGCTTGCGCTGCGAGGTGATCACGGGGCTGTCGGAATCGGCCGCCGACTCAGCCGGCGGGCGCACTTTAACGATGCGGGATGTCATTCCGTTTTCCTTATGAAAATATCATATAGGCACTGCACCGGAAGAATGCATCGAGGCGAATCGGCGTCGTTAGCCCATGCGTTTGCCTTTTCGCTCGCCTATCGCTCGCGCTCCATGCGGGCTCCTTACTCATTCACTTCCCCGCCGCCTTGCGCAAGACCGCGTTGATGCGGTCCTGCCAGCCCGGCCCGTCGGCCTGAAAATAATCGAGCACGTCGCAGTCGATGCGCAGCGACACCGTTTCCTTGGCGCCGGGAGGCGACGGAGTTTTGGTCGCCGGTTCCGGCAGCGGCGGTGCGGGCTTGGTGGTCGCCGCCTTGAACGCCTTCTCGGCCTGCGTGCGGGCGTCGGTCGGTCCTCTTCGCATCATGTCGCCTCCTGCATACCCTGCGCTACTGCGCCTTACGGACTAGCGACGCCGGCCGCTCGCCTCCTGCGCGTTCAGCCAATCCGACAGGCTGGCGCTCGTTTTTTTCTTTTTCTTTGCAGATTGTTTTTTCGCCCCCGCGGCCTTCACGCCGGGGGCCTTTGCGGTTGCGGGAGCGGTTTCCAGCGCGCCGTCGCGCGCCAGGCGAAGCGCGCGCAGCCGCTCGGTCTTGGCGCGAACGGCGGCGGCTTCGGCTTCGTATTCGGACATCGGCTTCTTGCCGTCTTCCGCTTTCTGCAGTTTGTTGAACTGCCGTTGCGCCTCATCCTTCTTGGAATTGTCCGGCAATGCCTTCTCCTCTCATGCAGGGGGTCGGCAACGTCGCTGCCGCCCGCGCATCTTACACGGTTCGGAGCCCGCAGGGCGATTAACCCTCAGGTGCGCGTTTTGCGCGGCCCGAGGATAAACTCCGCGTAATCCGTTGCCCTTCCGACAATCCGCTCCGCCTGAGTAGGGCTCACTACGCTTCGCTATTGCGCCCCACAGGCTAAACCTTACCCCGATTTGACGGAGGGGTGGCGCAATCTGAGAGTATAGAGCGCGGCCGCGACGTTGAGGATAACAAGCGCCAAGATCGGCCAGGCGACGCCCTTGAAGCCGGCCAGGGCGCCGAGCAGCGCGCCGAACGCGATCGCCACCATACCGATAGTGGTATTGGCGACGGCAATGCAGAAGGGCCGCTCCTCATGCGTCGTCATGCCGATGAGGTAGAGCGTGCGCCCGTTCTTGACGCCCTGCGCGCCCAAGCTGACCAAGACGAAAACAATCGCGTAGAGAAAAATGCTTTGCGAGGCGAAGCCCACCTCAATGGCCATCGCCAGCAGTCCGCCGATGCCGGTGATGCCGGCTGCCAGGATCAGAATTCTGTCGACCGAGCCCTCGTCGATTTTCGCCCATGCGAACCCGCCGATTATCAGCCCGACATTTGCGGCAATGATGAAGGCGTTGAGGCCCCAGACGCTGTCGCCGTGGAAAGATGCGGCATGGATGGCGAAGAACGGAATCGCGAGCTCGATCGACAAATACAGAGTGCGGGCGACCAGAAACCTCCCGAACCAGGGGAGGGCGAGCGCAGTCCGAAAACTATCCTTGAGCGCCGCGATCTTTGGGCCGCGATGTCCGGGCGCACCGCTGTCGTTGCTCGACTGAGCCGCCACAGGCTCCCGGACCGCCATGGCCACCAGTGCCGCCAGCGCAAACAAGCCGATGCCGAGCCAGATCAGCTCCTGATGCGCGGCGAGCGAAGTTCCGGGCGGCAAGATCACTTGTGAGCCGAAGGCGACGATCACGACGATCAGGCCGCCGAGACTCGATTGGATGAACAGCAATCGGTGGCGGCGCTCGCGGGAGAGAATCCGCCCGATCAGGTCCAGGAATGCAAGCGAGCTCAATCCATTGGCGGCCCCAAGGACCAGCGCCACGAAGAGGAAGATGGGCGCCAGCCAACCGACCGCGACGACATTGAAGGTCAGGCTGACGAGGGCGACCGCCAAGGCCATCAATACGCTCGTGAGAGCCATCAACCGCTTGCACGACCGCGCGGCACTGACGAGCGGCGCCACGAAAATCTGCACCGCTCGCTTTGCCACGGTCGCGACCGGCACCAACAGCCCGGCAAAAAGCACCGGCGCGCCGACCGACGTATAGAGGAATGGCAGGACCAGCTCGACACTGGTCAATTCCGTTGCGGCGCTGCCGGCGACCCCCTCTCCCAGAAGCACCACGTAATTTCGGTGCGCGTCTTCGTCTTCCGTCATCGTCTCGTGCCTGTGCGATGGAGCGGCCGGCGGGCTCGTCCGACACCGTGCTGGAATGGGGCAACTGGAACAAGCCTTGCGCGGATACGTATATCACCCCTCGGGGAAAACCGGGGTCTATGAGCTGCATGGGGCATGCCTGAGCGATGCTGCGTGATCTCGCCGCAGTTGACCGCACATTATGGTGGGATACGTCGTTAGTTGTCGCGCAAGAATTCAACAGGCCGTCTGATTGTACCACCGGGCGGTGGAAGGCCAGCGACGCATATGGCGCACGGTGCGGGCTCTGCGACCGTCGCGCTTCGACCCCGAAAATCGACAAAGGATCATGGCGATGAAGTTGAATTCCACAATGGTCGAGCGCACGCTGGATCAGATCGAAGAAAGTCAGGTCATTCCGGACAATCATCCCGCCGTTCCGAAACTGCATTCGATGTTCGGCGAACATACGTTCTTTCTCGACGTCACCGGCCTCAAAATTGTCGAACCGACGGAACCGGTCGACGGCGGCGTCCGAAAGGCGCAGATCGTCAAACTCGCCGGATGGAAGGACGAAAGCCGCACCAGCTTGGTGTTGCATGCGCCGGAGCCCACTGATGAGGTGGTCGTGCTCGAAGGGATTGACCAGGATTAGCAGGTTATGGCTCGCAGGGTGGGTTCAGCGCAGCGAAACCCATCCCTGCGGCGATTTGCGGCCACGCATAGTTGGCAAGCTAAGGATTGATCCCGGCGCCGATCGCGCGCCCGCGGCAGGGCGCGCGTCATGCTCGGCTACCTCGACGACGCGCTCGCCGCCGGCAAGATTGCAACGCCCGACCACGATGAGGTTGAGCGCATGATGGCGCAGGCCGCCGCGGCGTAAGTGCGGGCACCTCGTTCTCACGCAAACCGCTCCCGCGCCCGCTCTCGCGCCTTCGCCGCCTCGGCCTCGCGGTCGCGCGCAGGCGCGCTTGTGTGCAGCGAGTCGAGCAGGCCGCGTGCCGCATCGGCGACCTCGTCGACGGCGCGGTTGAACGCCGCCGCGTTCGCCTGCGAGGGCTTGTTGAAACCGGAGAGCTTGCGCACGAACTGCAACGCCGAAGCGCGGATTTCCTCTTCGGTCGCGGGCGGCTCGAAATTGAACAGCGTGCGGATATTGCGGCACATCGCAAGTCTCCTCGTTTCTACCGGCTGGCGGCTGCGCTAGAATCCTGTTGCTTTTCCTGCAAACGCGGCTTGGGCGTGCTTGCGCCCGTCCGTCGTGGTCGGGTACGGATGCCCGCGCTCGGTAGCGGTATCATTCCGGTACGGTAGCGTCAGTATACACGCCGGGCTACTTGCCATCCGCGCTCCGCGCTACACTCCCTTTCCGATTCCTTTCGTCCGCAGGCTGGAGATAGCAAATGCGCTGGATTTATCTCACTGTGATCATCCTGTTCGCGCTCGCCACTTTGGTGTTCGCGGTGCAGAATTTGCAGACCGTCACCATCGCCTTTCTCGGCTTCAGCGTGAGTTTGCCGCTGGCGCTGCAGGCAATCGTCGTCTACTTGCTGGGCATGGCGACCGGCGGCAGTCTTTGGGCACTGCTACGCCGCTCATTTGAAGGTTCACGGATCACGGACGATTACTAGCACACAGGCGCGGTCGGCAACCGCAGCGCCTTGGCGCTGGCGGGAAGCTTACGTCCGCCGCGGCAGAACGTAGCGTGCAGCGCGGTTGACCGCGCGACGTTCACTAGACAGCACGCGCGATGTCCGCCGCCAGTTTTTGCGCGAGGCCTTCGTAGCCCCACGCCATGATGCGGTCGTGGTTCCATGCGAACGCCGGCCGCAGGAGCGGCGCAAGCGTGCGCATCCACTTGCTGTTGAGCTTGACGTACCAGTCATAGCGCACGTGCGTGCCGGCGCCATACGGGTGAGGGTCCAGCGGCCGACCCCGGACAGTTCGCCATCAGCCCAGCCCTCGATGACCGACATTGGCTCGGCGCGGGTCACGCGCATGCGGAAGCGCACGCGATAGGGCAGCGCCGTCCGCCAAGTAAAGCGACGATAGCCGCCGACTCCGTTGGCGTCGCCCGGTTCGATCAGCTCCACGCGTTCGATCGCGCGCCACCAGCGGGGCCACTCCTCGGGCCTCGTCAGCGCCTCCCACACGGCGGCGGCCGGCGCGGTCAGCGCCCACTCGGTGACGAGATGGAAATCAGTTGCGGCCATGAAGCACTCTGCCGTCTGCTTGGAACCCGAGAACCGCCCAGCTGTTTTCGGGAGCGAGGCGGCGCATACTAAATCCGTCGTTGCCGCGCGTCACCGCATCCGTGGTTCGCTCGCGGGAGGATCGACATGGTGAAGAACTTCGACCACGTGACCATCGTTGTGCGCGATGTCGAGGCGGCCAAGCACTTTTTCGGGCTGCTCGGCTTTCGCGAGACGCATTCCGCCGTTATCTCGGGCAAAGTGATGGAAGACTACATGGGCATCGAAGGCATCGAGGCCGACCACGTCACGCTCGCAATCGAGAACCCGCACAGCGAAGTGCAGCTTCTGCGCTACCGACACCCGGATGCCGTCGTCGACGCCAACATCTCGAAGCTCAACAAGCTCGGCTTCAACCACATTTGCTTCGCCGCCGAGGACCTTGATGCCGAGGTCGCGCGGCTGACCGCCGCCGGCGTCAAGCTCCGCAACAGTGTGATGGATTTCCTGAGCCGGAAGCTCGTTTTCCTGCACGGACCCGAAGACATTACCGTCGAGCTCGCGCAGTGGGATTGAGTCTTCCATGAAGCGCGGCGAGAGCACGAGTCATTGAGCAAGCCCACTCGCTTGTCCGGGGTACGCGATCCACAACATTGATCGGGAATCAAATCTAACCTACGACACGCGTTGATCCCTCAGCATAAGGAAAAAGCGATGCGTCGCCGTCTGCTTGCCCTCGGTTTTATTTTCCTCCTCGGCGGGGCCTCCCTGGCCCGCGACGTGGCGGAGCCTCGGGCTCAGCCGCAGTCCTATCCGGCGGTCACCGTATTGTCGACGGGGACGAATATCGTCGGCGAGCCCATCCGCTATCCGACCACGGGTCCGGCGCACATCACCGCCGCCATCATCACGCTTGCCCCGGGCCAGAAGACGAGCGTCCACAAGCACGGCGTGCCGCTGTTCGCCTATATTCTGGAGGGCGAGCTGACGGTGGATTACGCCGGCTATACGAAGCGCACGTTCCACGCAGGCGAGGCGTTTATGGAGGGGATGGACGTCGCCCATTTCGGCGTCAACAGCGGAAAGCAGATCATGCGGCTGCTCGCCGTCTATATGGGCGCACAGGGCGCGCAAAACGTGATTCCGGTGAACTAGAGCATTTTCCGGCGAAGTGGGAACCGGTTCGCCGCAGAAAATCCGACCACTAAAGGAAAACAAGAACGAATTCCGATTCCATTGGAACGGAATTCGCTCTAACGGCGCCACCAGGAGGCCGCGGACATGCGCGGCGTGCAGGCGCCGGGGCGGGGGGCCGTTAGTCGGCGGGCTGTTTTTGGTCGCTGAGCGGCGGGCTTGCGACGGTCAACTCGGGCGCACTGCGCGTTGCAAGCTGCTGCAGCGCATTTGGGTCGAGGATGCGCAATCGGCGCACGGTCAGGTCGTCGATTTCGAGCGAACGGAAGCGCGCCTTGCGGACCGACAGACGGCCGATGGCGAAGGCGCCGATGGCGAGCGCGCCGATGGCAAAGGCGCCGAGCGCCAATGCGCCGACGCCGGCCGCAGCGACGCTCACGCCGGGCAGCGCCGCCGAGCGCGCCGACGCGCTCTTTTGCGGTTTCAGGCGGGTCATTTCTTGAGACAGCGCGCGCGCGAGCTGGCGCGGCCGCAGGCGGGCGAGTTCACGAGGCGAAAGTCGATAGGCGCACATATCGAATACTCCCGCAAGGCTGCAAGCCGGTCACTAAAGCATTGTCCGGCGAAGTGGGAACCGGTTCGCCGCAGAAAATGCGGCCACTAAAAGATAACTAGAGCTAATTCCGATTCCATTGGAACGGAATTCGCTCTAGGCGTAACCGTTGGATCATCGCTTTTGTTCCGGAAAAGTCTACTCGCCCTCGTTCTAACGAGTGAACGCAGCCACCTTGTCGGGAGGCTGCACAGCGGCGGCTCGAAAGAGCAATATTTAGCGCTGCGATGTTCGGCGGCGGCGGGCGGAAATGACATATACCGCTTATTACGCCGCTCCAGCGAGACGGGAGCGAGCGCTAATGCAAACAGGCCGCAGGAGCCTTACCGTACGCGCCTCTACTCTAGCCGACTATTTCGCGTGCCATATTGCGAATTCCGGCAACGGAGTTGGAGTCCGCTCTTTTACGTGACGGAATTTTCCGCGGTGAACGGCTCCGCTTCGCCAAACAGCGTTTCAGGCCCAGACAGCGGCGGCGATGACGGCGAGCCCGATGACAACGGCAAGAGCCACCCACAGTATTTTGGCCTTCGTGGTCAAATATGGGTTCAGCTCGTCGTAGCGCTCCTTATTATCCCTCACGATATCTTCTTTCATGACCTTCTCCTCGCTCCAACGGCGCAGCCGAAGGATCTGCTTTGGCAGAATGCACGCTACCACACCGACCTTTATTTATGTATTCGGCGGGCTCTGAAACATGGGGCTCACGAGAATTTTTAGGGACCCACCACCGCCGGGGACCAGGGGGCCGCGCGTCCTTTCCACGCGACGACCGTATCGCCGCGACCCGCAGCTATGGACGCACGGACGCGGATTCGCGAAAATTTTAAAGCCGTTTGGATAATTGCAACTACTTCGCCTTGATGTACGGCGCGAGAAAACGACCATCGTTGATGCCGACTTCCTTAGCGATGAGCTCGTTCAGCAGGGTGTTCATCCGCAGCAGCGTCGCGCGGTTATTCTCTGGTTCGACGGCCAAGTTGTGAGTTTCATCGGGATCGTGTTCCAGATCGAAAAGCTGGACGTCGTTGTTTTTGAAGATCTCATCCAATGTCTTCGGTGTATTGAACGCGGTCGGCGCGTAGTATCGGCCGAACTTGTAGCGCCCATCGAACACGAATGAGAGAAGGCCGCGCTTGTCCAGCTTCGCCTGGCTCAACGGTGGACGAGGGTGGCCCAGATAAGGGGCCGCCAAGGCTTCGCGCAAGTAATTCGCGTCGACGGTGCTAACGCCCATGTAGTTGAAGAGAACAGCGGGGCGCACGGCTTGCACGCCGGCTTTCTCAGGCTCGGCAAGCAGCGCCGAGAAGTCGTGCCCCGGCAGCGCTTTTATTGCGGCCGGCCGGCTTGCGTCCGGCAGCCCGGTCAGACCGACAAAGGTGGGAAGCAGGTCGAGATGGCTGGTGAGCGCGGTGGTAGCCGCGCCGGCTTTGCCGGCGGGATGCGCAATGATCAACGGCACGTGCGCATTGGCCTCGTAGGTGAACGGGCCCTTGCCTTTCAGGCCGCCGTGGGCGCCCCCCATCTCGCCATGATCAGCCGTGAAAATCACGATGGTGTCCCGCCACAGATTCATCTCGTTCATGACATCCACGATCTGTTGGAGCGCGCGGTCTTCATCCCGTATGGCGTTCAGGTAGTAGTTATAGAAGACGCTCCACATGTCTTCTCGATCCGTCGGGATGGTGCCGGACCAGCCGTCCCAGCCCTTTCTATATTCCAACAGCGCGCTCGGCATGCCGGGACTGGTGAGCGGTTCCTGCAGGCTTGATGGAAGCGTGAAGGACCACTTTTTCTGGTAAATCGTGTTTGCGGGCAGCGGCGGCAGCGCCTTCGGTGTGACCGCCTTCTCAACCACGGGCTCGCCGGGGATGTTGGCGTTTCCGTACATGATGTCGTGGGGGTTGAGGAAGCTCGCGACCATGAAGAAAGGCTTGCCACCGCGGCGCGCGTCATTGGCGTTTTTGCGCAACCAGCGAACGGCCTCGCCCGCGATGAACAGGTCGTTGTCGAACCCGCTCTGCGGACCGCTGCCGATGTCCCCAGCCGCGCTGAATACGTCAAACCCGTAGGGCTGGACCGCCTCGCTGTAGTTGATTGTCGGCTTGGGTTCGAGGATCGCCTTGTCCATTTCGAACTTGCCGAAATAGGCGGTCTTGTAGCCGAGGCCCTTCAGGACGGAGCCCATGTTGGGCAGGCTCGGGTCGAGGGTCGGCGTATACGGATATTCCATCTGATCGAAGACGTGATTGACCTGGGGCGGCTGGCCGGTGAGAAACGCCGCGCGTGACGGCGAACACATCGCGGAGGCGATGTAGTGGTTGTTGAACGAAACCCCGTGACGGGCGATCGCGGCGAAGGCCGGCAGAGCATAATCGCCCCCTGCAAACAGCCGGTGGCTTCTCTGGTCACTGATCACAAAGACGATGTTGTAGAGCGGCTTGTTGCCGGCGGACGGACTTCCCGGTCGATCGGCTTGAGCCTGCGCGACTCCGCACCCGAAAAGCATCGCCAGGCTCATGGCTGCGACCAGTCGCAACGGCTGGAGGCCAAGTATCTGTCTCATGCGATCCATTTTCCCAAATTGGCCGAGGAATAGCGACACGAAGCGTCTTCGCGCACCTCCGCCGCGCTCGGCGGGCATCGTAACAGGTCAAATCGGCAGACTGGAAGCGGCCGGGTCAAAGCTCCGCGATGTCCGTGCGGGTTATGAGCGCCGTTTCCGCGGCGTCGGCGATCCGTCGCCTGTCCCCTCAAACTCACCGTCGGTGCGGACATTTTTGGCAGCGATGTGCCACAAGTAGAACTGCCGCGGCTGATTGTTCCGGGAAATTCGGTCAGTTCGTGAATGTCGCCGATGAGCCAAAGCGCCCGATCTGGTAAAAAAACCGGCCGCTTTCGAAAACTGCAGTTTGCATATGCACCCGCATGATTTTGTCGACCGATGGCGGCGGATGCGCGCCGAATTGCCTTGGCCTGGCAAGTCCTCTCCCGCGGGAGACGGAGGGCGCGCAGCGATCCACGCGGTTCTTGCTTACGCCCGCGAACGAGCTCACCCGCACGCGCACGGCGGCGCGGTCGTTCGAGTGCCAAGCACGGGCGTGCCTATTTCGGCGGCCGAAGCCGCGCTACTGAACGCCGCGCCGCTGGCCACGACGTGGCCAGCGGCCACTTGTTAGTCCAACAAAGGGTTTCGGTCGCGTGAAGGCGAAGGGCTACTGCTGGGGGCCCGTCGCTGTCAGGTCTCAGCCGGCGTATTCGGCGCGCCGCTGCTCCTCGCGTTCGGCTTCCGTCTTCGGCGTTGCCGGCAACTGGAGCACGGTTGCGCGCTGACTGATGGCAAGCAACGTCAGCATCTCCACCTCGCCATTCGCGAACTCGAGAAAATCGTGATGACGATGGGGATCCTCCTTATGAAACTGGCGGAAGATCGCGACCTTGTCGAACGTCTTCGCCTCGCTGAATGGGTGCTTCCGAGCTGGTTCGTCGAACGCGATCTCGGTCCCTGGGAGCAAGCAAACCGCCACATCGCGGTCGGCTGCGTCGCAGAAGCCGGTTGTGCCGGTTCCGAAATTACGCGTTTCGAGCTTGTCACCGACCTGCGCCGGACGGGACTTCACGTTCTGAAGGCTGTAGTCACACATGGTCCACTTCCTGTGCTGGTGGAATGCGGCGCTCGCCGCTCCTGGTTCAGCTCAAGCAAAAGCTGTGCCAGAACCGGCTGCGCGACTCGGCAAAATTCTAATATCTGAGGCAATTTCACGACCTTAAGCTTTGCTCTCGTCTCAGCACCCTCAGTCGCGGGGATGGATGGCGGGAGGGCGCAGAGACATGGCGCGTGCTGCGCGCTTACTTTCCGGGTTGGATCGAGACGCACTGCCTCGTTCAGGATTTTTTCTTCGGTGAAGACCTGATGCTTCGTCGCCACGACTATAGCGTGAACATCGCAGGCGGTTTTGCGGCGGCGCAGCTGATGTCGGACTATGTGGAGGCGAACGGCATTCGCCTGCCAACCAAGCGCCGCGCCTATACGCGCGGACCGGATCGCCGGCCGATCCTGGACATGCTGATGGTGTCTATCGATATTAGCGAGATCCGGTTCGAATAGCCGCACGACCAGCGCGGACGGCGAACTCGAAGACGTGCAACTCGATCCAAAAACGCCGCTCAAGAAGGATGACCGCTCAGACCATGCAAATCGCCGTTCTTGAAGCCTACAACAGGCCGTTTCGTCTGATGCAGGTGACGCGGCCCGATGCCGGCCCCGGCCAGGTCCTCGTGCGCATTGCCGCTAGCGGCGTCAACCCGCTCGACACGAAAATTCACGATGGCGCTGCACCGCATGCGCGCCAAGTGCCGCCGGCTGTTCTCGGACTCGACCTTGCCGGCACGGTCGAAACGGTCGGGCCTGGAGTCGCTACGTTTCGGCCGGGCGACAAGGTCTACGGTATGACCGGCGGCGTTGGTGGTCTGCAGGGCTCACTGGCGGAGTTCGCAGCGGTGGACGCGCGCCTCGTTGCGCCGATGCCCGCCAATCTCAGCATGCGCGAGGCCGCCGCCCTTCCGCTCATCTTCATCACTGCTTGGGAAGGATTGGTCGACCGTGCCGGTGTCAAGGCCGGGCAGACAGTCCTGATACATGGCGGAGCGGGCGGCGTCGGCCATGTGGCGGTCCAGGTCGCGCTCGCGGCGGGCGCTCGCGTATTCGCGACCGGCTCTGGCCGGCAGCGCGCCTTCATTGAGCGGCTGGGCGCGATGTTCATCGACTACCAGTCGGAGGAAGTCGCCGATTACGTACAGCGCTGTACGAACGGCGCGGGTTTTGACCTCGTTTACGACACGGTAGGCGAGACGACACTCGACGCGTCGTTTCTGGCGATACGCCGCTTTGGCCACGTGGTGAGTTGCCTCGGCTGGGGCACCCACGCGCTCGGGCCGCTGTCATTCCGCGCGGCGACCTATTCGGGCGTATTCACGCTCCTGCCGCTGCTCACGGGCATTGGGCGCGAGCACCATGGCGAAATCTTGCGGCAGGCGACCCGCCTCGTGGAGGCAGGTAAGGTCGTGCCTGCGCTCGATCCTCGGTGCTTCACGCTGGAAACGATCCTCGATGCGTACGAAGCCATCCGCAACCGTACGGGATTGGGCAAGCTCGTCGTGGATATCAGTGTCGCCGAAGCGGCGTAGGATGTGAAAACAACCTCGAGGTTCGAATGTCGTCAGCCTCGGCGTAAAACTACACGCGGCTGACCGATATAATCGGCTTACGGACTCCGTCGAAACCATTCTCCATCGGCCGGCTACGAGCCTGAGAATGACCTTGGAACGAGAGCGCAGCGCGTTCAAAGCGAGCCCACCGCCGCCGCTCCCTTGAAGGTATGCCATGCCTGATGCTGTAAACCGCCGTTGGATTCTCGCGGAATACCCGCAAGGGATGCCGAACCTTGACACGTGGACGCTTGATGTTGCGCCTACGCCTTAGCCCGGGCCGGGACAGATTCTCGTCAAGGCGCGGTTCCTCTCGGTCGATCCCTATATGCGCGGGCGGATCAGCCCCGTGGCGAATTACGCCAAGAGCGTCACCTTGGGCGAGGTCATGCGGGGCGGCGGCGTCGGCGAGGTGATTGTCTCCAATCATCCGGAGTGGCGGCCCGGCGACTTCGCTGAAACGATGGGCTTCGGTTGGCAGGAGCGGGCGGTGCTGTCACCCGGCCGATCCGGTCCGGACGGCGTGAACCGCATCGATCCAAGTCTTGCGCCGGTCGAGAGTTCGCTGTCCTGGCTCGGCATGCCCGGGCTCACCGCCTATTTCGGTCTGATCGAGGTGGGCAGGCCGCGTCCAGGCGATACGGTAGTGATCTCGGCAGCCTCGGGCGCGGTCGGGCAACTCGTCGGTCAGATCGCCAAGATCGCCGGCTGTCGCGCCGTTGCGATTGCCGGCAGCCAGGAGAAGCTTGCCTGGTGTCGTGACCTCGGCTTCGACGCGGGCCTTAACCACCGCACGGAGACGGACCTTGCCGCAGCCGTAAAGACGGCGTGTCCGAACGGCGCGGACGTGTTCTTCGATAATACCGCAGGCCCGATCCACGATGCGGTGATGGCGAACCTCGCGGTAGGCGCGCGCGTCGTCATCTGCGGACGCATCGCGCGCGCGAGCCGCTTCGACGAGCGCGACATCGGCGAACGCTTTCTCGCTGATCTGATCATCAAGCGCGCCGTCGTGTCTGGCTTCCTGGTCTTCGACTGGTGGCACCGCCGTGACGAGGCGCTGACCCGTCTTGCGTGGTGGCGACGCGACGGCCGCCTGCGCTACCGCGAAGACGTGATCGACGGAATTGAGCGAATGCCGGAGGCATTCCTGCGGCTCTTGTCGGGCAAGAACTTCGGCAAGCAACTCGTGCGCGTCGGATAAGGTTCCGCACCTTAGCTGCTGCGGCGCCTCAACACGGACCGCCGGGTCGAGCCCTGCTAGCCCTGCTCATCTCCTTCAGGTACCGTCGCGCATCGCAACGAAGCGCCGCGCCATTCCAAAGGGATGAGTAACGAGCCAAATAATGGTGGGGCAAGGTCTGATTGGAATCATCGCCATCCTCGGCCTTGCATGGGTGGCGGGCGAACGGCGCAAGAAGGTCGCCTGGCGGATCGTCGGAGGGGGACTTGGTCTTCAGGTAGCGCTCGCCCTGATCCTCATCTGGCTGCCGGCGACCCGAAGAATTCTTAGCGGCGCTACCGTGGTCGTTGACGGACTCCAGGGCGCGACCCGCGCGGGGACGTCGTTTGTGTTCGGCTATCTGGGGGGAGGCGAGGCGCCGTTCGCCGTGACCCCGTCGTCGACGACATTCGTTTTGGCCTTCCAGGCGCTTCCGCTGATTCTGCTCGTCAGCGCCCTCAGCACGTTGTTGTTCCACTGGCGCGTCCTGCAACCTTTCGTCAAGGGATTCGGCTGGGTCCTCGGCCGATCGATCGGCGTCGGCGGCGCCGTTGGCGTTGCGGCGGCGGCGAACGTCTTCGTCGGCATGATCGAGGCGCCGTTGCTGATCCGCCCCTATCTCGCCGCGATGAGCCGTGGCGGGTTGTTCGCGGTGATGGCCTGCGGCCTGGCGACGATCGCCGGCACCGTGTTCGTCGTTTACGCAACTATTTTGTCGCCGGTCATTCCCGACGCCGCCAGCCACTTGCTTACGGCTTCGCTGCTCAATGCGCCGGCGGCGCTGACGATCGCGGCCCTCATGATCCCTCCCGACGGCGACCCGACCGCTTCACCGCCGATCGGCCGAAGTGACGTGCACAGCAGCATGGAGGCCGTGATGACGGGCACGGTCGAAGGCGTTTGGTTGGTCATCAACATCGCCGCGATGCTGATCGTCATGGTCGCGCTGGTGGCGTTGGCCAACCAGATCCTGAGCGTTTTGCCGAACGTGGCCGGTGCTCCGCTCACCCTTCAGCGGGCGTTGGGCTGGATCGCCTCTCCCGTCGCCTGGTCGCTCGGCATCCCGTGGCGCGAGGCGCCGGCGGCGGGCGGGTTGATCGGCGTAAAGGTCATCCTCAACGAGTTCATCGCCTACGTCGATCTTGCGGCGCTGCCGAAGGGGGCTCTATCGCAGAAGACCGAGATCATCCTGACCTACGCCCTGTGCGGATTCGCCAATGTCGGAAGCCTCGGCATCCTCATCGGCGGCCTGACGACAATGGTCCCGGAACGGCGTGCCGATATTATCGGGATGGGCTGGCGCGCGGTGCTGGCCGGGGTTCTCGCCAGTTGCCTGACGGGCGCCCTCGCGGGGCTTTTCCTCTAGCCACGGCCTCTTTCGATGCAAGGTGATTGAGCCCCGCTCAGCACCTCAGATTGACGCGGCGTATGAAGACCTACGGTGGACTTGTGGTCGCTGACTCGGTGGATGGTCGAAGCTTCTTGAACTTGAATTTGTGCCAACGACCAAGCTGGTCGCTCACCGATACGACCGCCGTGATTGTCTTTCCCGGCCTGCCGATCGGCGCATCGACACTGAACGTGAAGCGGATGTCTCGCGTATCGTTTGGCTCAAGCGGAGGGGCTTGTCCGAATTGATTGGATAGCGGATCGCGCGTTTCAACGGGCACTTCCGGTTTGCCGACGCGGGGCCTGAGCAGGCGTGCGAGAGGCATCCTGATCGGCACCCGCGAGATGTTCGTCGCCTGCATATGGAAATTGAGAGCCGTACCAGCCTTGCCGTCGGGCCCGACGGTTCGATCCCAACGGCTCTGCGCCGCGTCACCGATAAGACGTACCGTTGGATTCGCGCGCTTCTCCCAGGTAACGCTCCCTGCGACGATGGCGAATACGACCGTGCAGATGAGTAGCCATAATCCGTAGGACGCGAAGACCTCGCGTATGCCGCCCCAACCTAGGTAGGCGCCGGCGAACAGGAAGGCGTAGCCGGCCACGCCAGCTACGACCAATGACCAAGAAATTGCCTCGCTCCGATCCCACACGCGCATGCCGTTTCGATAAATCAAGCCGTTGCAGTGATTCATGGTCTACTCTCTCACCATACCGATTCATTAGGCGAAATTTCGGGTGTGTATTCGCGTCTCCATGCGATTGCGGGTCAAATTGACGGCGACGGAGCCTCGATGGCGGCTTTCGAAGCACTTCGCATGGGGATTTTCGGCGAGCACCTTCGCTATGCGCTCGTAGGGCGGGGGATCGGACGTGATCGATGGGGCGACAGACTCCCTAGCCACGATTGCCGATGAGAATTATTGGGGGCAAGGGCGATCAGGTGTTGCACTCGTGCCACCGTTCCCGGTTTTTTCCTCGGGATTGGAGGAAACTGCGGATGACAGAACGAATATGCTAGGTCATCCCTTCACGCTGGGGCGTTAGTGGGCTTGCAGTGCCTGCGTCGGGGGATGCTGACCGCCGGTGGACGCTGCGCCACGACGACGCGGAGTGGGAGTGGGGAAAGCGTTGATTCGCGTGGGGGTCGGCTCGATCTTGTTCGGAATCGCGGTGGCGTCGGGGTTCGTCCTCAGCGCGTCGGCGATTCATGCAGGTTCAGCAGACATCGGATTGCGCGACGAGCATTCGCCCATCTCCGGGACCGCCCACCGTGACGTTTTCCCGCTCCGAGCGCCGATCGAATCACAGACCCCGGTCGATCACGTGCGCGTAGCAGGCCTGGAACCGCACGTCGGATCCGATGCTGTTACCAACGAGCCGGATTTGCTGGAGGCCGTACCTGCATCGGGGTGGTGGAACGAGTCCTTCGACGAACGTTTCCCCGGACTGGCCACGCAGGAGTTTCCGAGCGACCTGGATTTCCTTTCGCCGTCCGATGACGACCGCCGAACCGCGATCTACGACATCGCGGCGGGTACGGTGTATCTGCCCAATGGGCGCAGGCTGGAGGCTCATTCCGGCCTCGGCAAATTCATAGACGATCCTCGCCGCGTGCACGTTAAGAACCGAGGAGCGACCCCGCCGAATGTCTACAATCTTTCCTTGCGCAAGAAACTGTTCCACGGGGTTCGCGCCATCCGCCTTGCTCCCGTGGACGAGAGCAGGATGTACGGCCGCGACGGCATGCTCGCCCATTCCTACTTGCATGGTTCCAACGGCCAGTCGAACGGATGCGTGGCCTTCACCAACTATCCCGAGTTTCTGAATGTTTTTCTTGAGGGCGAGGTCACCCGCCTCGTCGTGGTCAAGAGTCTTGAAAGCCCGCCCGAGCCCACGGTCGCCTCGGGATCGCCGCCGGACGCCGCCAAGAGCCTTCCCAACGCTTCCGATCGCGTCGGCCAATATGCTGCCGCCGACTGACTGGCGCTTTGGCCGACTGAGGCTGACTGACGCTTTGGCTGATCCCTGAGAAGCGGTGCTTCTTCATCCTCCCCCGCGCAGCGGGGGAGGGGGACCGCCCGAAGGGCGGGGGAGGGGGCTTTGCAGCGCTCTCCTTCGCGTTGGATCGACTGGGCGCTAAGCAAAGCGCCTCGAGCGAATTGTTAAAATCGCGCCGCGCACACCCCCTCCACCATGCTGCGCATGGTTCCCCTCCCCCGTTTCACGGAGGAGGATGCCAGCAGCCGAGGTGTAGCGAATACTCGGCAGTCTTTGTGTCGACGAGCGAACTCGAGTGCGCTCGGCTTCCCGCTGCACCACCGGCTGGCCATAGGTGATCGGCATGACTCCGATGTTACGTTGCCGCCGTCATCGCAAGCTGACATGACGGTTGGCATACCCTGTCGGCATCGCCGCTGTGCTTTCGCGCCAAGGAGCGTCGATACGTGAAATATTGGATCGACACCGAGTTCATCGAGAGACCGTACACCATCGATCTGATCAGTGTCGGTCTCGTCGCCGAAGATGGTCGCGAGTTCTATGCCGAGAGCAGTGAGGTCGACTGGTCGAAGGCGAGTCTATGGACGCTGGAGAACGTGCGCCCCCAACTCGACGGCAAGGGGATGACGCGCGAGGAAATCGGCTATGCCCTGCGCGAATTCACCGATGGGGACGAGCATCCCGTGTTCTGGGGCTATTTTCCCGCTCACGATTGGGTGGCGTTCACTTGGTTGTTCGGACGCATGGATGAAATGCCGTTCCACTATCCGCAGCTTTGTCTGGACATCAAACAGTGGGCGATCGAACTCGGCGATCCGGAATTGCCCCACCAAGTGGGCGCCCGGCACCACGCGTTGCTCGACGCGCGATGGACGAAGGACGCTTGGGCGTTTCTCGCTCGCCTCGCTCCCGCCGCCGGAGAGCGGCGGGCCATCGGTCGCAAGAACCCCGACCAGTCGGGCGTGCAGCTTGGGTAGTCTACCGACGAATTCAGTGGACGGAAAATGTCCTTGCCCGGCACGCCGGTTAGCAGTCGTTTAGTTCAACGTCGCGGGCGGGAAGACACAGCAAATTGCGAAAAAGCGTCGTGTCAAGTTTCCGCTCATCGATAAGCTCCAAGAGCCGCTTAATCTCGCTGTCAGATAGCCGCTCAGCGAGGAGGTTTAGCACCTCTCGTTGCCGATTGGTCAGTTTGGCTAGAAGGTCTTCGCGAGAGGTCATAGCTCCCCCTTCCTCAGCACGGAGCCAAGGCTTAGGCCTGTGGCGTTTGTTGGTGCTTTTACTTATGCGCCAAAATAGCCTTCTTGAGGTGACAATTCTGCCACAATTCGGCGGAACCTGATTTCTCTATTATTATTTGTCGCGATATCCGTGTGTGAGGTTCATCATAGAACAATGAATCCAGGCTGGGATCAGCCGGCAGCCAACAAGATTTCCCTCATCTCCTTCTGAATAGTCATTATTTCATAAGCTAGGTCAGTGACGGCATCCATTTGACTCGCGGAGAGCTCCCCCGGGGGAGAAGAGGCAAGCATCAGGGTAAGGAGCAAAGTAAGTTCGTATGATGAATCAACCATAGATTTCAGTTGATCAATCGTCTGGCGATCGACTCGCGCCATTATAGGTTCCCCCGGCCCGCACAAATATGAAGGCAACCACAGCGAAGTTGGTGCACATCGCTGCTATATTATTGTCATCGAGTTCTTGATGATGGGCAATTACCCAGTCAGGCGCGGCGTGTGAATAAGGCGCAGCTCGGAAGAGGATTTTTCGGCCTATTCCTTCTCCGCTCGTCCCCGCGAAAGCGACGCGAAAGCGGGGACCCAGGAGCTCCTGCGAAAAGCCTGGATTCCCGCTTGCGCGGGAATGA
>Ga0315534_1000689_pt1 | contig 23771 bp, 18 predicted proteins | sample SalMarSW160240MG_FD_203094 | JGI IMG/M metagenome (GOLD analysis project Ga0315534, IMG submission 203094) | Salt marsh sediment microbial communities from the Plum Island Ecosystem LTER, Massachusetts, United States - Salt Marsh Sediment SW1602-40 ...
AGGAGGCTTCCTGCGCCGGGACAATGGATGCCCGGCGGCCACAAAACTATAGGTCAGCGTGACTCTGTCGCTCGGGAAATGAAGGAAAAATGCGCAATCCGAGTTCACGGATCGTCTTCTCAACGGCGCTTCGGCTTTCCTGAATCCTCCCAGCGGGGCGGACCGAGTGGCAACCCACCGCTGGGATGGAAAAAGCGCATTCTTGGGACAATGCCGGAATTTCAACTCGACTCGGATCTATCGGCGATCCGAAATAACAGTGCGGGGATCGTCCCACTCCCGCCACCACGATTCGCAGGTGCCAGCCGCTTTCGGGCGGGCCCGGCGTTTGCCCGGCCCACGAACACAAGCAACCGCGTCGCCGTACTGCGAAGTCCCATGCGTAAGGCCAGCCGCGCAAGATGCCTCTATCTATCGTGGCTCTCGCGCCCCAAATTTGAACGGCGACTGTATCGCCTGTTGCAGCGTCGCCGAGTGGCGCGGATTGTCGAATTGGGGATTTCTTCGCAAGGCCGCACCGAGAATCTGCTGCTGGTGGCCGCCCGTTACCATGGCGACGGCGACGTCCATTATGCGGGCTTTGATTTGTTCGAAACGCGCCCCTCCGATCAGCCTCCGTTGTCACTGATTGGAGTGCACCGCGCGCTCTCGCCGCTGGGCGTTGCACTGCGTTTGGTTCCGGGAGAAGTCGGCGCGGCCGTCGAACGGACCGCCAACATGCTCGCGGCCACGGACCTGATGCTGATTTCCGCCTGTATTCCGCCGGCGGGCCTGCAGCGCGTGTGGCCCTTCTTGCCGCGGATGCTCCACACCGACTCGGTTGTGCTGCGGGAAGAGATCGGCAAAGACGGGCAAACCGCGTTGCGAGCCGTGGCTGTTTCGGAAATCGAAGCCCGGGCCACGGCGGCACGTTCTTTCAGGCGGGTCGCCTGACACCGCATCGCGTCCGGCCGCATGTCATCGCACGGCTCCCGCGCCAACTTGTGCCGTGGAAGCGTCGTCGATGGCCTGCTCCCGGGCCCGCGCTGCCTCCGGAGGCCCGTCCCGCATGAACATCGCGGCAAACTCACTGCACCTTCGGCCGACATTCGGATAAAATGGCATCGACGGTTGAGCGTAGGTCCGGTCCCCAAAAAGCGTGGGGTGTGCGGGAGAGACGGCATGGAAAATCAGCGTCTGGACATGGCGATATCGCCCACCGATGAAACCCTGGATGCATTTGATCCGACGCTTGCCTCACCGGCGACCCCCGCGCGTCGCATTTCGCTGATCGAAGGCAGCTCGCCGCAGTTGGGCGAGCTAACGGACGATGTGCTGCGCGGCCGGCTGCGCGTGGCCGCACTAATTCTGTTTGCCGGGTTTTTGGCGTTCTTTGTCAAGAAATTATTTGCCTGGAATGGATTGCACGCGCCCTGGGATTGGATCCTGTTGGGGGTGCACGGGGCGGTCACCGCGTTGATGGGCCTGACCGCAGCACTGCTGTGCCGCAGATGTGGCATCACGCACCGAAAACTGCGGGTCGCGGAATGGCTTGTTTTCGGCACGCCGGCCATCTTCTTCGCGCTCTCGCAGTTCGTCACCAGCCGGCCCTGCATCGAAGACGGAATGATCCCCGCCATCACCCCGCCGTGGCTGTTGCTGATCTTTACGTACGCCATGTTCGTGCCCAACCGGTGGCAGCGTGCGGCCGCGGTCCTGGGCGCCATGGCCGCGGTGCCTGTCGCGATCACGGGCTACCTGTGGATGACCGTCCCGGAATTCTCAACGTTGATTGAACGGTTTCCGCACGCTTACGGCGGATACGTATTGGAAGTCGTCATGTTGATGGGACTGGCGTTTTTGGGAGCAACAGTGGGAGTCTACACGATAGGCTCCCTGCGTCGCGAAGCGTTCGAAGCACGGCGCCTGGGCCAATACCGGCTCAAACACCGACTGGGCAGTGGAGGCATGGGCGAGGTGTATCTGGCCGAGCACCAGCTCATGAAACGCCCCTGTGCGATCAAGCTCATCCGGCCTGAAAAAGCCGGTGATCCTCGCGTGTTCGCACGATTCGAGCGGGAAGTGCGGTCGACCGCCAAGCTGTCCCACTGGAACACGGTGGAGATTTTCGACTACGGCAGCAGCGAGGATGGAACGTTCTATTACGTGATGGAATACCTGCCCGGGCTCAACCTGACCCAGCTTGTCGAGCGGTGCGGCCCGATGCCGGCCGAACGCGTTGTCTATCTGATGATGCAGACGTGCGAGGCGCTGGCCGAAGCACACAGTCAAGGATTGATTCACCGTGATATCAAGCCGGGCAACATCTTTGCCGCCCACCGCGGCGGCGTTTACGACGTGGCCAAGCTGCTGGATTTCGGACTTGTCAAACCGTTGGGCAACGGGACCGGATCGGTGGAACTGACCCAGGAGGGGTCGATTCACGGTTCGCCGCTGTATATTTCACCCGAGCAGGCCATGGGCGACGACGGGACCGATCCGCGGACGGATATTTATTCCCTCGGCGCGGTCATGTATTTTCTGCTGACAGGACATCCTCCTTTTGACGGCGATCGGCCGATGAAAGTGCTGATCGCGCACGCGCACGAGGAGGTGCTCCCGCCGTCGCAGGTAAATCCGGACGTCCCTGCCGACCTGGAGCTGGTGGTCCTGCGGTGCCTGGCCAAGAGGCGTGAGGACCGTTACCCGGATGCGGTCAGTCTCAAGAATGCCTTGGAGCAGTGCGCATCGGCGGGAATGTGGTCTCGCGAAACCGCGCGGCGGTGGTGGGAGGAAAACGGTTGCCCCAAGAAGCAGGCGCTGGATACCGCTGCGCTGGAAGCGGCCGCCGTGTGACGGGCCATCGTCGCGACGTCTCGCCCTTGACCGCCCGACGAGGGTATAATCCCGCTATGCAACAAGGCGGCACGTGGCGCGGATCTCCCCCCGAGCATCGCCGGGAGCGTGCGTTGACCCCGCTACCGCTGGCGGGTCTGGCATTGTCCCGCCGTGTTGTTCGCCGCCTGCGGCGGCATCCATGACGGCATCCATGGAAAGGAAACGATGAGTCCGGCAGCACGTTCCGCGCGAACACTTTTTGAGAAAATCTGGGCCGCGCACCTGGTCCACCACGAGGAGGGCCGGCAGACCATTCTGTATATTGATCGGCACCTCGTCCACGAGGTGACCAGTCCGCAAGCGTTTGAGGGATTGCGGCTGGCCGGCCGCCGCGTCCGCCGCCCTGACTTGACGACGGCCACGTGCGACCACAATGTGCCGACAACCGACCGGCAACTGCCCATCGCGGATCCGATTGCCCGCCAGCAGGTCGATACGTTACGACGCAACTGCCAGGAATTCGATATTCAATTCTTCGATCTTAACGATCCCCGCCAGGGCATCGTGCACGTGATTGGCCCCGAATTGGGACTGACGCAGCCCGGGATGACGATTGTCTGTGGCGACAGCCATACGTCGACACACGGCGCGTTCGGCGCCCTGGCCTTTGGCATTGGCACCAGTGAGGTGGAACATGTACTGGCCACGCAGACGCTGCTGCAGCAGAGGCCCAAAACTCTGGAACTTCGCGTGGACGGACAACTGGGACCTGGAGTGACGGCCAAGGATGTCGTGCTGTACCTCATTGGACGGCTGACGACTTCGGGCGGAGCCGGCTTTGTCGTCGAATACACGGGCGACGTGATTCGCCGCCTGACCATGGAGCAGCGGATGACGGTGTGCAATATGACGATCGAAGCCGGTGCCCGCGCAGGCATGATCGGTCCGGACCAGACGACGTACGACTACCTGCGGGGGCGTCCCTTCGCGCCGAAAGACTTCGATGCCGCGGTTGCCCGCTGGGAGCAGCTTCCAACAGATCCTGAGGCTCGATACGATCGCTCACGGGTCTTCTCCGGTGCCGACGTTGTACCTCAAGTCACGTGGGGAACCAATCCAAGCCAGGTGGTGTCGGTCAATGAATCCGTGCCGGATCCGGATGGCCTGTCTGATGAAGCGGATCGAAAGACGGCGGTTCGTGCCTTGGAGTACATGGGTCTGGTGCCGGGCACACCGATGTGCGATATCGAAGTCGACCGCGTGTTCATCGGATCCTGTACGAATTCGCGCATCGAGGATCTCCGCGCAGCCGCCGCGGTGGTGCGCGGGTATCGACGGTTGGACCGCGTGAATGCGATGGTTGTGCCGGGCAGCGGGCTGGTCAAACAGCAGGCGGAATCGGAAGGGATTGATCGAGTATTTCGAGACGCGGGCTTCGAGTGGCGGGACGCCGGATGCAGCATGTGCCTGGGCATGAATCCCGATCAGCTGGCGCCGCACGAACGCTGCGCGTCGACGAGCAATCGGAACTTCGAAGGGCGCCAGGGCAGACGCGGACGGACCCACCTGGTGTCTCCAGCAATGGCCGCGGCGGCGGCAATCGACGGCCACTTCGTGGACATTCGGCAGTGGAATTATCGATAACATCTCAAGGTACGCGGATGCAATCTTTCCAGCGACATACCGGACACGTCGTCCCTATGGACCGGTCCGACGTGGATACCGACCAGATCATCCCCAAACAGTTCCTCAAGCGGATCGAACGGACCGGCTTCGGCCAGTACCTTTTCTTCGACTGGCGATTCGATGAAGACGGGTCGGAGAGACCGGAATTCGAACTCAATACGAAGGCGGGGCGCCGCGGTACGGTGCTGGTGGCCCGACGCAATTTCGGGTGCGGATCGAGCCGCGAACACGCAGCGTGGGCGCTGGCCGATTACGGTTTTCGAGTGTTAATTGCTCCCAGCTTTGCTGACATCTTCTACAACAACTGCTTCAAGAACGGCGTCCTTCCCATCACGCTGGAGGAACACGAAATCGAGCAATTATTCGACCGATGCGAGCGCCATGCGGACTATCAGGTTACGGCCGACCTTGAGGCGTGCCGGGTCACGGACCAGCACGGACTATCACTGGAATTTGAAGTGGACAGTTCCCGCCACCACTGCCTGCTGCACGGGCTGGACGATATCGACATGACGCTGGAACACGAACACAAAATTGCGGCTTACGAAGCCCGCTGATACGCGTTGTGTTCCTTTTCCTTCCGTGCGGCGCACCGCTGGTCTCGACAGAACCGTTATGAGGAGTGCCGATGACGCGCCGTGAAAAAATAGAAGCCATGCTCGCCGACGACCCGCGGGACATCTTTTTGCGCTACAGCCTGGCGTTGGAGCTGGGCAACGAGGGACAAATCGAGGCGTGCCTGTCTCGCCTGGGCGAACTGATGCAGGACGATCCGCCCTACGTACCGGCGTTCTTCATGGCCGCGCAAAGACTGGCAGGGCAGGGGCGCGTGGATGAAGCTCGTGACGCCCTGCGCGACGGAATCGATCAGGCCCGCCAGCAGGGGGACCTTCACGCGGCGGGGGAAATGAGTGAGATGCTGGCCTCTCTGGGTGGAACTTCCTAACAGCGGTTTCACAATGTCCGGCAATCGATCCATGACCGGGAAATGTCACAGCAAGACCGGTTTTTGAAACCGGTTCGAGAGTCTGACTGCCCGTTACCGTCGCCGCCCGGAAAGTCGAGTTCCGCGGCCGACGCATGACCACGACTTCGGGCGGCCGTTTTTCAGAGTGCTTTGAGCCTCAATGTCGCAAGCTCATGCGTCTCACCCCTCGTCGCTTTCGGACGATTTCTACCCTGCTGGCGGTGTTGCTTACTGCCGCAGTCTGGGTGGCCTATTGGGCATGGGGCGAAGATGTCGTCGAAGCGGCCTTCCACGGTAAGTCATTTGACCTGGCCAATCGCCTGCTGACCGCGCGTCGCAACCAGGATCCGGCTCGCAATCTGGCATTCTATACGCAGAAAACTCAGGCCATTGTCGCGCGATCCACTGTGGCCATTTTTGCGGGCTGGCTGTTGGCCGTGGGCGGTTCGTACGTCCGCGTGGTGCGTTCAGCCCCCCTTCGACTGTTTCACGAACCCGTCAGTCCCGTGGACCTGGCCGTGTTTCGGATCGCATTGTTCGGCTACATGCTGTGGCGGTTTGACGCGGCGTATCTCTTCTCGTTCGCAAAACTGCCCGCCGACCTGCAATCGCCTCCCATTGGTTCTGCGTGGATGTACGATCTGCTGCCGATCAGCACGGCCACCTTGCCGGGATTGATCGTTGCATTTCAGGTGGCCTGTTGGTGCTCCATGCTGGGACTGTTCTGCCGGTGGTCTACCGTGGCCGCCACGCTGCTGGGTGTGTACGTGCTGGGCGTGCCGCAATGTTACGGCAAGGTCGACCACTTTCATCATTTGCTGTGGTTTTCCGCCATTTTGGCGACGAGTCGCCCGGCCGACGTGTTGGCATTGGACGCCATCCGTTACTCGTGGCGCCGCGCCGATCACGGCCGTATCGAGCCTCCGAATGCCGCGGTTGCCTACGCGATTCCCTTGCGTTTTGTGTGGCTGTTGATCGGTATCGTGTACTTTTTTCCGGGGCTGTGGAAACTGCTCGATTCGGGCATGGCATGGTGGGCATCAGACAACGTGAAGCTGTTGCTCTACCGGAAGTGGAGCGAACTGGGCGGCTGGCTGCCGCTGTTCCGGCTGGACGCCTATCCGCTGCTTTATCGTGCCGGAGGGCTGGCAGTCATTCTGTTCGAATTGGGATTCGTGTTCTTGATCTTTTTTCCTCGTCTCCGCCCCTTGATTGTCGCCGGCGGTGTCGGTTTTCATCTTGCCAACGAGTTCCTGTTGCGGATCTCGTTCCGAAGCCTGCTTATTTGCTATACGGCGTTTGTGCCCTGGAGCAGGCTGTTCCGCCGGATGGGAGAATGGTTGTTTCCGCGTCCGCTGTGGGTGGTTTACGACGGCAACTGCCGGCTCTGCCGCCGCACGTTGGCCACGTTCGGTGCGTTCGATGTATTGCATCGCTATCGGACAGTGCCATCGGGCGACTGGGAATTGCTTGGCAAGCAGTGCCTTTCGTGGCTTGAGTCCAATGCGTTGAGGCATGAATTGCATGCAGTGATCGGAGCACGGACATGGGGCGGCTTCGACGCCGTCCGTAAAATGGCCTCCCGGATGCCGCTGTTCTGGGTCCTGCTGCCCGTTTTGTACGTGTGGCCCGTGACCTATGTGGGCAGACGATTCTATCGGCACGTGGCCGACGGCAGGACCTGCGCGTCGGCGTCGGACGCATGGGAACCCCTTCCGAGCACGCTCCGCGGCGCGACGGCGGTCGTCATGATGGGTGCTGCGCTTTGCGGATTGAATTCGGCCTGCGGCTTTGCAACCCTCGTTCCTGCCTGGCCGTTTGCCTGCTACCCCACGTTCAGCGGCCTGGCGCCCGACACCGTCGAAGTGATCGAGGTATTCGTCGTGACGCCATCGGGCGAGGAGCTTCCGTTGCCTCGTCTGGCCGGCCGGCTCAATCCCGCTCGCCGGCGCGCTCTCCAATCGCAGATCCTTCATTCAACGGACGCCCACCGTCGCGAGTCCCGGCTCGTGAGCCTGTGGCAAGCCGCCGTCGCGCGCGACAAGGACCTGCAGAAGGCCTCGCGAGTACGATTCTATCGCACCGTGCGGAGCACGGACCCAGCCGATCGAGAGGAACCACCGATCGAGCGCAGCCTGCTGTTGGAATGGGACGCGCGGCAGACGCGTGGCCCGGACCAGGCCGGCCCGGGTTCGTCGTAAAGCCTGAAGGGAAAACGCGGAAGGGATTGTCAGGTTCTTTCGCTTGTGCTTCGGACTTCACGGGGCAGCATGCAGCGCAAAATCGAGTGGAAATGGAGAACGGCGAATCGGGGAACTATTCGGCCTCGTGAAACCGAACGGCCGGCAGCGTAACGCGGGGAAGTCGCTGTTCACACCAGGCGGCAATCGACAGCAAATGGGAGTCCCGACCGCGGGCTCCGATCAACTGAATGCCGATTGGGAGCCCGCCGGCGGATGTGCCGCAAGGAACACTGACGGCGGGCAAGCCATTATAGGACCAGGGGGAGTTGAAGATCGGATCTCCCGTGCCTTGATCGGCCCTCGGAGGAAGGCCCGGCGTGGAAGCAGTTACCAGGACGTCGACATGCCCGACCCAACGGTCGGCCTCGGCGCGACATCGCGCCAGATGCGCAAGCGCCCGCCGGTAGTCACTCTCCGCGACCCTGACGCCTTCCTCCAGCAGGGCTCGAAAACTGCGACCGAGACCGTCGGCATGTTTGGCCAGAAGATGTTCATGCGTTTGCGCTACATCGGCAGCCATGATACACCGGTGCATCGTGTGCACGTCTTGAAAACAATCGGGGAGCGGCACATCGACCACTGCGGCGCCGTCACCCGCCAGACGCTCGATCGCCTCTTGTACGCACTCGTTCACGGACGGCTCCATCCTGTCTACGAAGAAATCGTTCAATCGGCCGAGCCGCGGAGCTGACGATGTTTTCATGGCTGCATGAAAATGACTCAGCAGCCCTCTCCCCGGAGCCATTGCGTCGAGCATGTACGTCAGATCAAGCACCGATGACGCGAGCGGACCGACGTGATCCAAATGGGGGCTGACCGCAATGATGCCGGCCATGCCACCGTCCTGGCCGAACGTCGGTTTGCATCCACACACACCGCAGTAGGCGGCGGGGCGAATAATTGAGCCGCCGGTCTGCGTTCCAACGGCAGCGACGCACATCCCAGCCGCAACGGCCACGGCGGAACCGCTGCTGGAACCGCCTGGCGAGCGGGTGCCGTCCCACGGATTGCGAGTCGCCGGCGGATCGAAGCAGGCCCATTCGGTGGTCACGGTCTTGCCGACAATCACCGCACCGGCGTCGACCAAATTCTGCACGACGCGTGCGTGCTTGACGGCGGGAGTATCAGGGGAATGGGGAGATCCGGCCCGCGTGGGCAGCCCGCGGACGTCGACAATATCCTTAACGCCGATCGGCATGCCATGCAGCGGGCCGCGATACCTGCCACGACGCAGCTCGTCATCCAACTGGTCGGCGGAGGCTCGTGCCCCCGGTCCGTCGACAAGAGCCCAGGCATGAAACTGCGCATCGCCGCGCTGGATCTCCTCGAGGCACTGCTCGAGCAGCGTCCGGCAGGGCAGCTCCCCATTGCTAATTCGCGGAGCAGCTCGCCATATTTCCAGGGGGTGCATCATCGTTGGCTGCTGCAGACGCTGGCGATCGCACACTCCGTCGAGCAGCTGCTGCACGCCGTGTCTTCAGCATTCTTCGTGCCGCATCCCGGACCGCATCCCTGCTCCATCCGTTCTCCCAACGCGCGCACCTGGGCCCGTGCATCGTAGACGTCAGCGAGCTCGCGCATTAAGGCTCCCAGTTCGGGAGGCCCTTCCCCTAGAAAATAAAAACACAAAGTCCGTCCGTCGAACAGATACTCCACGTCGAGCAGGGGAGTGGAGATCCGTTGTCTCGCCAGCAGCTTGGTGCACGAGGCATAAGCCTTCTCGCGATTGTGGTCCAGCCGTTGCGCCAGCCACTCGTCTTCCGTGGTCATTTTCCGAAGGATCTTCCCGTCGGATCGATTCATCTGCCGGGGACGTTCCAGGCATGTCAGCACGACTCCCGTCTCCAACCCGCGCGCCGTGCGGACGACGACCCGCGTCCCGGCGGGATACCGGACGGCATCGATGGCCGCATACCGTCCCACGCTGCCCATGATTCCGACGCGAACTAAATGGGACCAATTCATATTTGTGGCCAAGAGAACGACGCGCGCGACCCTGCCGGAGCTTTACGGAACTCGCATCGCTGGATAGATGGCAGTGACCGAACACGTGGTGCATTGGCAATCGGCCGCTGTTCGACGGAGACCCGCGACAGCCTCGACGTACGCAGCCCTCGACCGCTTCATTCTGACGATTCGGCGGCGCGATGCCAAGCGAGACGCCCTGGGAAGACAGATCAACAGCCGGGCACCCTTGCCATCCCCGAAGCCCAGACGATACCCTAGCGGTGACCCAAAAACGGCGCCTAACTGGACTTGCCGCGTTCCGGCTACCGTCAACCGCCGTCGCCGCGGCCTTCGGGCGGTCCTTGCTTCCCAAAAGGAGATCTTCATGCCAGACGCGGACGGCAAGCTGACCGCCGTTCTCCCCTCGCAGTCCGGCTCCACGAGGTGGAACATGGCGGCTGACCGAGTGCTGGATGGCCATGCGCTCACGCCGGGTGAGGCCCGGGCCGTGCTGGCCTCCCCGGACGAAGAACTGTTGGATCTTCTGGCGGCGACGTACCGCGTGCGGCGAGCGTTTTTCGGCAATAAGGTCCAGCTCTATTTCCTGATGAATGCCAAGAGCGGCCTTTGTCCGGAGGACTGCGGCTACTGTTCCCAATCCCGCATCTCGAACGCTGAAGTTCCACAGTACAATCTGCTGAGCCGAGAACGGGTGCTGGACGGGGCACGGCTGGCAGCCCAGCAGCAGGCCGGCACGTTTTGCATCGTGATCTCTGCCCGAGGTCCTTCGGAACGGGAAATGGATGCCGTCTGCCGGCTAGTACCCGAAATCAAGCAGCGCTACCCGCTCAAAGTTTGTGCCTGCCTCGGTTTGCTGACCGATGACCAGGCACGGCGGCTGAAGCAATCCGGTGTCGATCGCGTGAACCACAATCTCAATACCAGCGAAACGTTCTACGAGGAAATCTGCAGTACACACACCTATGGCGATCGTATCAACACGTTGCGCGCCGTTCGGCGTGCCGGCCTGGAGCTCTGTTCAGGGGGCATCATCGGCATGGGTGAGAAACCGGACGACCTTGTCAGCATGGCGCTGGAACTTCGTGACTTGGGCGTGCACTCCATTCCGGTGAACTTTCTGCACCCGGTTTCCGGAACGCCCTTGGAGAAAGTCCGGCACTTGACTGCCCGCAGCTGCCTGCGAGCGCTGGCGATGTTTCGACTGGTCAATCCGGACCGGGAAATCCGCATTGCCGGAGGGCGGGAATTGCACTTGGGATGTCTGCAGCCTCTGGGGCTTTACGCCGCGAACTCCATCTTTGTCGGTGACTATTTAACGACCAAAGGCCAGCCACCGGTGGACGATCTGCGTATGATCGAGACCATGGGTTTCGAAGTAGAGACCGTCGGGCCCGGTTGTTGATCGAGGCACGCCGCGTCCGCGCTCCCCGAACGGGGACTCGCGCGCCCCCACAAGTCAAGGTTGTCGTTCCTTTTGAGTTCCAAGGGCGGCGTGCCTGTCACCGTTGGTTTGTCGGAAAGTGGCGAATACAGGACAGGCAGCGAGCGCTGCTGGACTTCAAGAGGCATCGCCGAATCCGCTCGGAGCCAGTCCCCTTTCTGCTAGCTCGCTATTGCGGATGATTCATGAACCAGCCAGCAACCTTCAGAACGTGGGTCCAGTAAGCGAGCACCGTCTATCCTGTCCACAACACCGCCCGGAATCAGCCGGAACGCGCTAGCGTCCGGGTTGTGCGACGCTTCCAGTAGCCGTGGGCTAACGCCCTTCGGCTGATGGATTATCCGGGCTAGCACTATCTGCCAGCACGGGAGACCGGCCGCTGCACTCCCGGCAGCGACATAATCGCTAAATCTGACAAGGTCGACTAATCGCGACGAGTCCCCGGGACCGATACTGTCCACACGATTACGGCTCGACGGATCGAACCCCAGGGACAAAACGATGATCGGCCGACACTTTATCGTGACAGCTAGCTTGCTGGCCGCCACGGCCACCGCGCCGGCAGTATTGGGCCAGAACACGCGAAGCAACGAAGATTCTACCAGCCGCACGGGATCACTGGTCGATCGCTTGCAGCAAATCCGCGATAGCCTGACCGGGTCGCGTAGCGGCGCCGACGCACGGCACGCTGCTCCTGGGCGCTACGACCCGCACAGATCCGCGGCGACGCGACACCGTTCGCGCGCCACCGGTCCCACGGCGGCCGCCCAGCCGACTCTGGCGCAGCAGCTTCCGAGCGGCCGGCCAAGACTGGCCCCGCGCGGTGAACGCAGCCGGATGGCAGCCCAAAAGGCTACCGGCAGATCCCCGGCGCCTGCGGCGCAGGCATCTTCCGGGCATCCGCCGGAACCAGACGCATTCCGTCCGGCACGTCGTGCCCAGCCGCGGCCGGGCCGCCCGTCGCTCGACACCTACGATCCCGGTCCTTCCGGGCTGCCGGGCATCGTGCCACCTCCGGCCGATCGGCCGACCGCAGCCAAGGATCTCGATGAAGATAGCCAGCCCACGTCCGATGCTCCCAGCGTCGATCTTGGTCGCCAGCCGCACGATGGCCAACCGACCGATACACCTCGGCTCGCCGATACGCCCCGCGTGGCAACGCCGCCGCGAGCGAAAGTCGCCCGTCCCCAGGCGGAGGCGTCCCGTCGCGTTGCGGCCACGCCTGTCGATTCGACCGGCCAACGCGGCGACAACCTGCTTTTCAGCCAGGAAGCTCCGTACCTGAACACCCGCGTGACGGGCCCCAGCACGGTCTCGGTCGGCACTCCCGCGCGCTACCAAATCACGATCGCGAATCTGGGAAACGCCGAAGCGCAGCAGCTTGTGGCAGAAATCCACATTCCCGTTTGGGCCGCCGTTTCCGAGACGAAAGCTTCGACCGGCACGGCGCAAGTTCAGCCGGCATCGGGCCAGTCCCATCATGGAAACGATTTGCACTGGGAGCTCGGACAACTCAATGCCGGTGGACGAGAGCATCTGGACGTCGTTCTGGTACCCCAGAGAGGCGAACCTCTGGAACTGGCGGTAACCAATACGTACGACCATCCATCGAGCCGCACGGTAATCGAGGTCCAGGAACCAAAGCTGCACCTGGTCGTGTCCGGTCCGGACGAAGTCCTGTATGGCGAAACCAAGCGCTACGAACTAGTCCTTTCCAATCCGGGCACGGGACCGGCTGAAAACGTCGTCCTGCAGTTGCTGCAACTCGGCGGAGGTTCGCGAGTCGCGGATATGCACAAGGTCGGTACGCTGCCCGCCGGAGCAACGCGTCAGATCGAAGTCGAGTTCGTCGCGCGCCAGTCGGGTACCGTTGTCGTAAAAGCCCGCGCGGAAGCACGAGGCAGTTTGAAGAGCGAAGTGGCCAAGGAGGTCTTCGTTCGGCGGCCGGGATTGGAAGTGGAGATCGAGGGCCCGCAAGCCGCATACACCGGAACGCTGGCCACCTACAAGGTACATGTTTCCAATCCTGGATCGGCCACGGCCCAGTCCGTGTCACTCTCCGCTTCGCTGCCGCGAGGGGCGGACTACGTGGACGCCACCGACGGCGGTCGATTTGTCTCGGACGAGGGAAAAGTCACGTGGCACATCGGCGGCTTGCCCGCCGACACGGACCGTATCTTTGAACTGCGCTGCCTGTTGAGGACGCCCGACAAGAACCGGCTGGAGATCCTCGCCGAGGCCGAATCGGATCTTTCAGATGCCGCGGCGATGTCCACCGACGTGCTGGCCGTTGCCGATCTGACGCTCAACCTGATTGATCCTTCAGGACCGGTTGCGGTCAACGGTGAAGCAACCTACAAAGTCCTCCTTTACAATCGGGGAACAAAGCGCGCCCAGAACATCGACGTAGTCGCGTTCTTCTCCGATGGCGTCGAACCGATTTCCGCGGAAGGCACGGCGCACGAGATCCGTCGAGGTCAGGTGGCGTTCGCCACTATTGCGAACCTTGAAGCCGGCGGGAAGCTAACGCTGAAAATCCGCGCCAAGGCCACCCGCATCGGCAACCATGTTTGCCGCACGGAAGTGGTCTGCGAATCGACCGACACCCGGCTGGCGGCCGAAGAGACAACACGTTTTTACGGATCGGACATGCCTGCGTCGTCGCCTATCGTTGAACGGACAGAATCGGATTCGTCGTCGTCCACGGCCAACTTGCCGACACCGGCTTCGGAGCTGCGCTGATCGGGCTCCGCCAGATTTCGGCAATGGCGCCAATGCTAGCTGCGCGCATTGCCGGCGAGCGGGCAACACCCGGGGGGCGGCAGCTACTGTGGCCCCGGCGGGGCATGACATCGGCAACTCGTGCCGGTCGACCTGCCGTTGGCCGAAGCCGATGATTCGCTATAATCCCGCCTCGACGGCACCCATGCCGCCTTCTGCCTCAAGGATGCTCGGGCCACCCGTTCACTGGCGGGGACTGGCCCCTTTCGCGCGACTCCGAGATGACTGCCCGACACGCCGCCTTGCTTCTGATGATCCTGGCCTGCCCGGGCTGTGGTACCACGAAATGGAGCGATACGCAGCGCACGGCCACGGAACAGTTGCTCGTGTCCGACGCGATCGATCGCGCCGTACAGAAGCTGAACTTCGAGCTGATGTTCGGTAAGAAAGTCTTTTTCGATCCGACGTATCTCGGAGACACGGTGGACCGGGACTACGTGGTGAGTTCAATTCGGCAGCACTTGCTGGCCAGCGGATGCATTTTGACGGCCAACCGCGAGGAAGCGGATTACGTCGTGGAAGCTCGCGCCGGCGCGGTAGGGACCGACCGCCACGATCTGCTGTACGGCGTGCCGGCGACGAATCTTCCTTCCTTTGGGCCGCTGGTCGGCGTGCCGACGAATCTTCCGGAGATTCCGCTCGCCAAGCGGACCGACCAGACCGGCGTCGCAAAGCTGGCCGTGTTTGCTTATGAGCGCGAGACCGGTCGCCGCATATGGCAATCGGGTCTGGTACAGCATACAAGTCGCGCGAAAGACATCTGGATCCTGGGTACCGGACCGTTCCAGAAGCGATCCGACCGTGACGGGACTTTGTTTGCCGGGCAGAAAATCAGAAATCCGTTGGTTCGTCGCACGCCCCAGGTCGATCCCTCGCCGGCCGTGGACGTCACGGCCGAAGCCCACTTTTTGGACCGTCCGGTCCAGGTCGCCGCGCAGCCCGCCGATAAGGGCCAACGTTCGCCATCGCCGAGTCCAACGCAGCAGCCGTCGGAAAGCCGCCCGGACGCCCCACAGGCTTTCCCGCCGCCTCCAGTCAGTTTGCCGCCGCCGGCCTCGTACGTTCCTGGCATCCCGTCGACGTTTTCACCTGCGGTACCGCGACCGTAGCGCACGGCCGGCTTGAGTTGCCGCGAGGCGTCCTTGGGGCGATCACGAAGAGTCGATCGGCTCAAAGACCAGAGGATGATCGGCCAGGGGGTTTTCAATCCGTATCGCCATCTGCCCGTCGAGCAGTTTTTCGATGGTGCTGCCCACGATTTGTGCCCGCCAGCCCTGGGCCAACGACGGCAGCGGGCCGTCCTCCTCCCGCCGAGCGCCCAGACGATACACCACCAGTTCGCGGATGTCCGACGCCGTACCGACGATACTGGGGGCGATCTCGGCCTGGCGGCACATGCTGCTCAATGCCGAAGCGAGGAACTGGCCCAGCAGATTGACCTGAGGCAGCGAATCTCGTCTGGGCCGAGGAGGCAAATCCGGCGCGGGCGTCCGAAGGCCTTTTTGGACGACACCCGCCAGTTGGTCCACGTCACGGCGGAGGTTGGGCCGCCCCATGCCACGAATGGAGCGGATCACCTCCGCGTCCGCGCTGCGACGCTTGGCGATTTCAATCAGCAGATCATCGCGCAGCACGCGTTTGGCGGGAATATTGCGCCGGCGTGCTTCCTCGTCCCGCCACAGCCAGATTTCGCGGGCGATGGCCAGGGATCGCTGCGAGAGCCCCGAGATTCCCGAGGTTTTACGCCAACGCTGCCGCGTCCGCGATTGCTGCACGCCTTGCTGAAATGCCGCCATCTCTTCGGCCAGCCAGGACACGCGACCCAAGCGGCCCAGTTCCGCGGACAACGCGTCGCGCAGCGGCAACAGGTAACGCACGTCCTCGAGTGCATAGCGCACCTGCGCTCGTGTCAACGGCCGTCGACGCCAGTCGGTGCGCGTCTGGCCTTTGTCCGGCTGCGTGCCGAGGTAACGAGAAACAAGTGATGCGTAACCGGCCGGATACTCCGCGCCCACCAGGCCCGCTGCGATCTGCGTATCGAACATACGTCCGATGGGCTGGCCGATGGCGGTCAGACAGAAACACAGTTCTTCGCGTGCCGCGTGAACGACGACTTCCGAACTGCCTTCGGCGATCAACGACCAGAAAGCGTTTATTTCAGAGATCGATCGCACATCGATGACCGCCAGGCGATTCCGTGTAGCAACCTGGATCACACACAGTTCAGGGAGGTAGGTGTCCTCGGATACAAATTCCGTATCCAGCGCAATCTCTCCGGCCGTTGCCAGGGACGCGCAAAGTTCAGAGAGCTGCTCGTCGGTAGTGATGATTTCTTCGCTCAATCGGGTGTCACCCCAGGGAGCGAGTGTTGACAGGGAATCGGACGCGCTGGCACGTTCGCGCTATGATCTATCCACGTACCTGCGTTGACGGCACTGATATGCGAGCGCTGGCATCGTTCATTGGGTACTCGGATAGGCTCTAAAAGTATTTCCACGTGACAAGCAGCAGCACGGGCAGCAGGATCGGTACGCTGTAAAAGAACACAAATCCAAAGAAGCTGGGCATCCGCACGCCCGACTTCTCCGCAATGGCCTTAACCATGAAATTCGGTCCGTTGCCAATGTAGGTCATGGCCCCCATGAACACGGCGCCGAGTGATACGGGCACCAGGAAGCGCTCCGCCACACCGGCAACCAGTTCTGAACCGGGGCCCGATACGGTCCGAGCCGTTTCAAAAAAGACGACATAGGTGGGGGCGTTGTCGAGTACCGAGGAAAGTCCGCCTGTTATCCAGAAGAATTTGGCTGGCGTATCGATGCCCAGATTTGGTCCGGCCACGTGCAGAATCTGCAGGGCGGGCTGCATGCAGATGAATATGCCGACAAACAAGGCCGCCACTTCCACAATGGCGTGGTAGTTGAAATTGTTCGCCCGGCGGACGGCGTCCGATCCCAGCTTGAGCGAAATGGCCACCAGGCCCAGTTGAACGACCTCGCGCAAGAACATCCATGGATGCCAAGAAGTGCCGGCCAACGGTTTGCTCGGGTCCAGAAACGCCACCGACAGCACCACACCGCCGACAAGCGCGACGTGAGGCCACAAACCATAGAAGGACAACTGCTTCACCTGGCTGGCATCGCGCTGGATATCCTTGGCCTTTTCCCTGGGGTAAAAATATAGGCCGTCCAGCAGGCAATAAATAAGCAGCAACAGACTGTTAACGAACAGCCACTGCGGCCATAAACTCAAAGTCCACGTGAAGTCCACGCCACGCAGGTACCCCAGGAACAGAGGGGGATCACCGATGGGCAGTAGGCATCCGCCGCAGTTACAGACCACGAAGATGAAAAAAACAATGGTGTGCTGCACGTGTTTGCGTTCCCGGTTGGTTTCCAGCAAAGGACGAATCAACGCCATGGCCGCGCCCGTGGTGCCGACGAAACTGGCCAGCAGGCCTCCAATGGCCATGAATGTGGCATTGGTCATTGGATTGGCGCGCAGATCGCCTTCGATGCGAATTCCACCGGTGATCGTATACAGGCTGAAGAGCAATACGATGAAAGGTATGTATTCTGCGAGGATCGCATTTTCCAGGACCGTCCACGCGAGCCCGGTCTGAATAACATCTCCCGCGGGTTGCGCAATGTAATGCGACGGCCAATGGCCTTCCACGGGCTGCTGGTGAAACAGCGCGTAATACAGCAACGTGACAAAAGCCAGCCCGGCGGCCACGTAGAAACGGTGCAGGTTGCTCTCCCACCATTGTTCCGTGTAACGAATCAGCGGCAGGACGGCGATCGAACCCAGCAGCAACAGAAATGGAGTCACGGTCCAGAGAGGAGGCCGCGCCGACGAGGCTGCCGGCGCGCCGTGCGCCTGCCCGGCGGATCCGTGCTCCGCGTGGGTGCCGCTGAGTCCCTTGACGACGGCCGTCGTGGCTGCCGGTGGCAGCCCCATCCACGCCAGCACCCCGGAGAGCACGACGCCGGCGACAATTGCCACGACTATCGGATCACTACTGCTGAGACCTCTGCGTGCATCGCCCATAGTAGGTGCATCGGCTTCGGGCGGAGGAGACTGTTCCGGTCTCCAGACAAAGTCGCGCATCAAGCCGGTTCCTCCGCATTCAAGGTATCCAGAAAGCGGTGCCTCGTCGTCGGTCCGCGACGGGCGTGCCTCCGGCCACCGACGCGTGTCCCGTCCGTTGCCGACAGTTAAACAGGACACTGAGGTCGCGGGGGCGGCTGCTGACCGTTGCCCCCTGGCCATGGCGGGTACTGAGTTGGCCGCGGCAATGGATTGCCCCACAAGGTTACGTCAAATGGCAATCGGGTCAAGATGGACCCGAACAGTCTCGTTGAAGTACTTTAGCCCCGGCGGACGGCAAGGTACCCTGGCCCAGGGCCCACCAAACGATGGCCCAGAGTTAGAAAGAAACCCCGGCGCAAGGCTCGGCGACGGCCCCGACATCATGGAAACCTGGCTCAAACCAAACCGCCGTGCACTGCTGGCAGGCGCGGTTGTCCCCGGCATCATTCTGGCACTGGGCGTGGCCGTGGCGTTGCGCCCCTGGCCGGGCGAGTCCCCGTGGATCGGGCGCGTGACGGGCGGAATTTTGATTCTGATGAGCACGACCGTTCTGATCGGCTTGAGCATGCACATCGTGCGGCCGCGTATCGGACACCGCCGCGGGCAGCTCTACTTCCTGCTTCGTTCCCGGCAAGCGATTGCCGTGCCGGTCGATGTCGTCGAGGGCTTCTTCCTGGCGACCGTTCCCACCGGTTTGCCGTCGGCTGTCTCGCGGGGACCCAACTCGATCGCCGTCGTCGCGCGACTCGCCGAAAAAGCCAACACGTGGGCCCAGCGGGACGTTCATCCCTGGTTGGCTCGCTGGCAGGAAGGATACATCACCATCCGGGGAACCTGGTGCGAACCGTTGAACACCGACGTCATCCGACGCCTTAACCAGCGGCTGATGGAGGCCAAACACCAACGATGAATTCACCACTCACTTCGGTCGCGCATGAGCCGCGGCAGGCAACCCAGGCGGCCGCCGACGACCGGCCAGGCCCGCGCCTGGTCATCAGTGTCAAAAACCGCGCGGAAGCCCTCGATGCGGTACAGGCCGGCGCGCACGTCATCGATGTGAAAGATCCGTCACGCGGCGCGCTGGGCCGCGCCGACGCACACGTGGTCGCCGAAGTTGCCGGCGCGTTACAGCGACAGGTTCCCGTCAGCGCTGCTTTGGGGGAAATCGTCACCTGGTCGAGCCGCGACGATGCGTTGCAACGTTGGTTCTCGATGGCACGCGGCACGACACTTGCCAAGTTCGGCACCGCCGGATTGCGCCGCATCCGGCAGTGGCACGAACCGTGGAAGCACCTGCTGGCTCACTGCCCGAACGACGTGCGCCCCGTGGCGGTCGTCTATGCGGACTGGCGCAGTGCCCAAGCGCCTCGGCCCGACCGGGTGATCGATGCGGCATCCGACATGGGATGCGGTCTCGTACTGATTGACACCTACGACAAAAATCACGGAGACCTGTTCACCGTATGGCCGCGCCGGGAACTGGCCGGCGCCATCGCACGCATCCGCCATCGCGGGATGGGCGTCGTGCTAGGCGGCTCCATCGCTCTCGACTCGTTGGTCACGGCCGTCGGCCTGCAACCGGACTACATTGCCGTGCGCGGCGCAGTGTGCGTGGGTAGCCGCCGCGCGGAAGTGTCGGGCGAACGCGTCGGTCAGTTCGCCGCCCGTCTCGAACGCCTCGTGCGCGGCCCCGCCCGCATCGGGGATCAGCATCCCGGGACTGGCGAGTTTGGGGGGTCGTAGAGCCCCCAAACCGTTGACATTTTGCGGCAATTTGGCATACTTTGCTTTCAAGCTGGCATTTCGCGTCACCAGAAATACGGCCCATGGAAAGGGGGGAGTCGTGCCCGGTTCTGTGCTGGAAGCTATTAAGATGGGGCTTTGGGATTACGAGCCCAAGGATGTGGACGACACGGGTTTCGATTCGACTCGGGCAATGCCGGGTACCGAGGAGAAAGTGCAAGTGCTGGCCGAGCGCATCGCCAAGGGATTGCCACTCTGGCACTCGGGCGATCGCAGGGATTACGATGAGTAATTCCGTTGCGCGGCCGACGAAGAAGCAAGCGATCTCGATCTATTCTTCTCATTCATCTGGTTCTTCCTCAGTTTCCCATTCTTCCTGACTGGAATAATGGGCCCGATGGAACTAAATGATGTTCGTTTTTTCACAATTGCTTTCGTCTTACCCCCCAAAAGGATTGACACCGGCGCTTCACGAATTCTAAACTCAGGGCAATCGGTGCTAGGATGGTACTTCTCACATGGCATGGAGGGGGGTCATGGCCGGTTCAACCAAAACATTTTATTCGGTCGAGGATTATAATTTAGTTGCTCACTTTGAGCGGTTGCGGGAGCAACTGCTGGAGGAGAAGTGCGACGACAGGCTGGACCGGCCGCTGGCGTTTTGGGCGCTGGCATCGGATCGGCGATTGCCGTTTGCGTTTCTGGGGCGCACGCTTCGGGATCTTTTGAACACGCCCTTTGATGAGTTGTTGGCGACGCCCGGCGTGGGTCACAAGAAGATCGCCTCGCTCATTACCCTGCTGGTTCGGGCCACCAAGGATCCGCCGCCGGGCGAGGGTGACCACCTCGATGCTTCCTCCGAGCCGGCGCTAAACGGTGCCGGCTCGGAAGGCGATTCTGCCGAGCCGGGCACGTTCAATCCGATGATGGTGTCGGAACTGATGTGGACGCGGTGGCGCGACACGGTCCGACGTCACGGGCTGGAATCGATCCGGCTGGGGCAACTAGCGCCCACACTGCGGGCGTTGCCCACGGTGATTTGGCATCGGCAGCTAGGTGAATATACCGATCTGACACTGGCCGATATCCGCCAGCTCAAGACGCACGGTGAGAAACGAGTGCGGGCGATCATGGAGATTTTCTGGGGGGTTCACGAAGCATTGTCCTCCGCCCGGGTACACGATCATCTGCACTTTCAGCTCGTTCCGCGGTTTGTGCGCGAGGTGGAGGACTGGGTTTTGGGCTCGTTCGCGGGCCCAGAAGGCGTCACGGTCCCTGCTCTGCGGGAGGGTCTCGCCAAACCGATTTTGGACCAAATTCAGGTCGACACCAGCCGTACGGTGTGGAAAATCGCCGCCGAGCGCGTCGGTTTGAACGGACGGTCGCTGAGCGTCAAGCAGCAGTCGCAGCGAATGGGAGTGACGCGGGCGCGGGTGTATCAGTTGCTGGAGGATTGTGGCAAGGTGATGGAGGTTCGCTGGCCCGAGGGACAGGCATTGTTTTCGGCATTCGGCCGGACGCTCGAGATTGCCGACTGCGACGCGCAGGTGCTGCGTTTCTACGAGCGACTGATGGGCTTGTTGTTCCCGGGAAACGCGGCGCCCGACCACGCGTCGTCCACGGCCAGGACGGGATCGGCCGCCGCTGCGGCAGCGCACCGAACAGCACGTACTTCGGGCATCCAACAAAACCGCCATGGCCGACCGCAAACTCGCGATTCGGCAGGGCATCGCGGTGGTATCGTCAGACGCTACGATATTCCAAAGTAGTTCGCCACGGCGGCATCGATGGCTTCGCGTGTCGCTCCGCCGGGCAGCCCACGGAAGTCGCAATAGTTGTGGATCTGCTCGGCCAAGGCTCGCGGATGGCAGAAGCGGCGTACGCGTCCTGTTCGCCGGAAGTGTTCGTTCAGTAGGTAGCTGAGCGCGGTTTCGTCGGCGGTGATGTCCAGCGACGCGGCAGCCCGACGGAAGGTCTCGAGGAATTGTTCTTCGGAGGGGTCCGGTACGCAAATTTTGAACGGTATACGTCGCAGGAAGGCTTCGTCGGCTAAATCGCACGGCGTTAGATTCGTGGCAAAAATGACGAGTTGGTCGAGGGGGATTTCGAATTTTCGCCCGCCAGCAAGATTCAGAAAATCGATGCGCCTCTCCAGCGGCACGATCCATCGATTGAGAATCTCTTCGGGGCTTACCCGCTGGCGGCCAAAATCGTCAATCACCAGCGTGCCGCAATTGCTCTTCATCTGTAGCGGAGCTTCGCACACGCCCGTGGCGGAGTTTTTATCAATTTCGAAACTGTCCATCGTCAATTCACCACCTACGACGATCGTGGGTCGGCGGATCCGGACCCACCGCGCGTCGGACTCACTCGCCAAATCCCGTTCCGCTTCGCCCGCCAGTTCGTGTTGCCGCGGGTCGTACAGTCGAATGACTTCTCCGTACACTTGCAGCGCACGGGGGATCCAGATCGTCGCTCCATAGGCTTCGGTAACACGTTCGGCGATGCTTGTCTTGCCGTTGCCGGCCGCTCCCGAAAGCATGAAGCCCAGTCCCGAATTCATGGCTTCGCCCAGTCGTTCCAGCAGGGCGTCGTCCAGAACCAGATCCGCCATCGCGCGGCGAATGTCACCGAGACGCAAACGCTGCGTGCGCATCGACTGCCGTCGCACGCTGTCGACGTACTCTTCCAGCGGCACGGGCGCCGCGCCGCAATAGGACAAGGTTGCTGCGTGTTGGCGCGCTTTTGAGGCCCCGCTTTCCGTGAGGTCGTACAGATAGTCACCCAGCGGACCGCCGGCTTTGAATACGACGAACAACTCTTGCTTCAGTCGATGCAGCGTCTCTTCGATGACGCCGAACGGCAGAGCAACGCGCTCCGCGATCGACCGGCCCAGCATGGCGCCTTCCATCAGCAAAACCTTGAGGACCAGCGCGTCCAATTCTCTTTCAGCCACGCCCGCTTCGTCCAGTGATTCGGGCACTCGAGGGCAGAAATCACCTACCTTCGCCGAGCAGTGATGGCCCGGCAGCCTGCTTTCGGCACGACGTGCCAGCAGCTCCGGCCCCGCGGGGAACCCGCCGCGCTGCGACGTGGACGAACAACCGGTGGAACGTTGGTGAGTTGGATGCCGCGTATCCATGATGCGAGCGCCTTTCATGACCGCAAGCGAAGGTTGAAAATCGAGAGGTTGTCATCACTGGCCCACCGCAGCCGGTGGTGGGCCGGCCGAGCTGCCGCTGTACCTGCTTGCAAACGGCATACCAACGATCCACGTCGGAACGACGGATCGCCGCAACTAGTCCGGCAGCCGACGTTTGGCGTGACAAAGAACCCGACTTCCAGCGTGGTCTGGGCGGGGACGACGTGCGTCGGGACGACACGTTGTTGGCTTATTGCAACATCCGCGCAGCACCGCGCGGCTGATCCGCCGCACGCCCCAAACGTCTCATCGGGCCGGGACGATCCAATACATTTCGCCGGTGCGTACGACGCGAAGTCCGACCGGTGCGACGAGCTGTTGCAACAGATCGTCCAACGGCATATCCCGGACATCAACGTCGACAGGAACATCGATCGACAGCCCCGCCCCGCGGACCGCTGACTCGTCGATCCGTATGTCGACCGCGAGTTGGTCCACCAGATGGTGCACGACTCGCGAAAGTGGCTGATTGCGCACTTTCAACGAGTGACGCTGAACGACGTCGTCGGCGCGCGCCGAAGCAGTCCCTTGTTCAGGTGCCGGACCGACCGGGGATTCGCCGTCTATCCAGCGGGCGACGAGTTCATGGTCTTCCACGCGACCGCGCACTCGGATCTGACGCCGGCCCACGTCGACTGATGCATTCGGGATGCGACCAATCAGCGCCTGGTAGTCGCCTTGCGGGCGCGTGCGGACCGAATACCGCCGTTCGATCACCACCGGCACGCTGATCGGGACGAGATGCACCACGGAACGACGGTCCGGAGACACGGCAAAGGTCAGGTCCAGTCCGTTACCGATGAGCGTCAGCAGGTCGACGGGCGGCAGAGC
>Ga0315534_1000690_pt1 | contig 23769 bp, 25 predicted proteins | sample SalMarSW160240MG_FD_203094 | JGI IMG/M metagenome (GOLD analysis project Ga0315534, IMG submission 203094) | Salt marsh sediment microbial communities from the Plum Island Ecosystem LTER, Massachusetts, United States - Salt Marsh Sediment SW1602-40 ...
GAAACCGGAAGATCTGCTGCAGCGCGTGATTCTGGCCGCCAGCAATCCAGGCGACATCGTGCTCGACCCGTTTTTCGGCAGCGGCACGACGGGTGCGGTGGCGAAACGATTTCGGCGGCGCTGGATCGGCGTCGAGCGCCAGGACGACTACGTCGAGCTGGCCCGCAGCAGGATCGAAAATGTTGAAGCGGAGAAGGACGAGCGATTGATTTCTCACCCGCACGATCGCCGCCGCCGTGCGCCGCGCATTCCCTTCACGAGGCTGCTCGAGCATGGCGAATTAAAACCCGGCCAAACGCTCTACTTCCGCGGCGAGCGTGACGTACGTGCCCGCATCGAGTCGGATGGCAAGCTGCGCATCGGGGATTTCACCGGCTCGATCCATCAGGCAGGGAGACACCTGATGAACGGCAGCCCGTGCAACGGCTGGAAGCATTGGTATTACCTGACGGAGGCCGGGGAATTGGCGCCGATCGACGAACTGCGCCGGCGCCTGCGAGCGCGCCGCGATGCTGCGGCGTAAATACGTTTTAATTCAGCGGGGGGATTACATGCCTGCCAGAGCCGGTCCGATGAGGAAGATGATAGCGATCACCACGATGGCCAGGATTAGGGTGGCGACGCCGAATTCGGCTTGCGTTTGACCCTGGTCGTTTGTTGAGAAACGTTGTGGATGGTCCATGCGGAAAACCCTCGAAAGACTGGTTGCCCAATACCTTTAATCGTAGCGCCAATGCGGCCGTGCGCGCCTTGCAGTCAACCTACAATTGTGAGTCGTGGTTAAAAAAGGAAAGATCAGGGCGATCGCCCTGACTTTTGTGAGGTGCCGAGGACCAGAATCGAACTGGTGACACCTTGATTTTCAGTCAAGTGCTCTACCAACTGAGCTACCTCGGCAGGCGACGGGATTGTAACCCAGGCAGTAGGGGAGGTCAAGCGAATGAGAGGTGGCTCGAATGGCGGAAAGCAATCTATTCTGCAGCGTAACGCTGTAGAATAGCCCCCCAGTGCCATAAGTCATACGCGCAAATTTCCAAAATTGATGTATACTCATCTTGGCGTCCATAACATTCATCCAACAGGACGTCCAAACTTATGCACCCTCGACCGGATCCCCACTGGTTGGGGGTGCTGGTTTTACCCCTCTCAGGCTTCGGTGAGCAGCTTCTCCACAGCGGCGATTTCCGCCTCGCTCAGTTCCCAATCCCCGGCCGGCGCGGTGCCTTCGATCTGGGAAGGTTTGCGCGCGCCGACGATCGGCGCCGTGACTTCCGCACGGCGCAGCAGCCAGGCGATGGCCATCTGCGCCGCGGTGTGGCCGCTTTCCCGGGCGATTTCGGCCAAGCCGGCGGTGATGCGCATGTTGCGCGCCAACCTGGGCTGGTGGAAGTCCGGATCGCCGTGGCGGTGGTCTCCCTCGGGGAGCCCCGCCACCCATTCGGGCGTGACCTTGCCGATTAACAGCCCTTTCTGCAGCGGGCTGTAGGGAATTACACCGATCTGCTGCTCTCCGCAGTAGGGCAGGATTTCGTCTTCGACCCTGCGCCGCAGCATGCTGTAGGGCGGCTGCAGGGAAGCGATGGGGTGAAGCGCTTGCACGCTTTGCATTTGTTCCACGCTGAAATTGGAGACACCCGCGTAGCGGATTTTGCCGCGCTGGATCAACACCTCCAGGGCGCGCCAGGCCTCCTCGATGTCCTCCTCCGGGTCCGGCCAGTGGATCTGATACAGGTCGATCGTTTCCACGCCCAGCCGCCGCAGGCTTTCCTCCGCCTCGCGCAGGATGCTTTTGCCTTTCAGGCTGGCGTATATGATGCGGTCTTCGTCCCAGACCCGCGTGCATTTCGTGGCCAGAATGGGCTTTTGCTGCATGCCGCGGATCGCCTTGCCGATCACTTCCTCGGAATGTCCCAGGCCGTACGCCGGCGCAGTGTCGATCCAGTTAACCCCCAGGTCCAACGCCTTGTGAATCGTGGCGATCGAGATTTCGTCGTCCTGCGGGCCCCAGCCGAACTGCCAGTCCGTACCGCCCATGGCCCAGGTACCCAGCCCGATCGCCGATAGTTGTAGATCCGTCCAGCCCAACTGACGCCTGCGCATGCCGTTAACTCCTCTATTCGATTTCCAACCCGTGCTGTGCTCTACGAAGAAGTGTATCGCATTCGGCCGGATCTAGCCGGACTCGATCGACAGGTTTTCGATCTCCAACCACTGTTCTGCCTGCGTCGGGAGCGTACCGAATCGAAATCCCCCATCGGGAGAGGCGACGGCAAACTGGTTGTCGATCCAGGTGACGAATCCGAGCGGTCCGGACGGTGGATTCACGGCCGAGTGCACCTCGACGTTGTCCACGTAAAACGCCGCGCCCTGCGCTTCCCAACGCAGTTCGTAGTCGTGCCAGTCATTGAGTGCGGTATCGAGCAGGCGTTCCTCGGCGCTGACGAGGCGCAGCGCCGTGCGCATCAGCGGACGGCGCAGGGGTTTCACCTGCGCCAGTCCGGCAATGATCAGGGCGGGAAATGCCAGGAGCAGGGAGGGCACGGATGGTGAGCGCAGGCTGGCGGCCTTCCAGCCTTGTCCCGGGACGAATGGATCGAGCGCCATGTCGTTCGGCGGCGATGCATAGAAAAACCAGAGCGCGTTGGGGGCTGCCGGCAGCCGTCTGGCTGCACCGCCCTGACCAAGCGAGAGTGAGAACGGATCGTTCCAGAAGCCAAAGCCCAGGGTGCCGATCGGCGCAGGGTGGGAAGCGCGCCCGCGCAATCGCATGCGCAGGGGTGGTTGCCAGGGGAATTTCCGACGGGACAAGCCGCGGTAATCATCCAGCTGCGCATCGGCGTAATTCTTCAAACCTGGCGGCAGAGTCATGCGGCAGCGATTGGCTTCCTTCACCGCCACCCGTCCGTTTCCGATTTCCAAAGGCTGCAAGATACGCCTCCCGCAATTCGCTGATTCATTGTATCCCAAAGGCGAGTTCGGCTCCAAATTCGAGGACGAAGAACCGTCTGCGGCGTATGGCGAGTGGGATGCAATCGTGTATAATCGGATTTCTGTAGCCAAGGAGGAAATGTGGAAATCGTCTGGTATGGTCTTTCGTGTTTTCGCCTGTCCGAACGCGGAAAGGCGACCGTCGTCACCGATCCGTACAGTCCGGAGATTGGGTTAGCGTCGCTGCAATTGAAAGCGGATATCGTTACCGTGAGTCACGACGCGGCGGGCCACAACTACGTGAAAGCGGTGAAGGGCGTACGGCGTCAGATCACCGGACCGGGGGAATACGAGATTGGCGAGGTGTTCATCATTGGAATTCAAATGGACCCCAAGAAGTCCACTAAAACCAAATCCCGGGTGAACATGTTGTACGTGTTCGACTTCGATGGCCTCACTGTCGTGCATCTGGGCGACCTGTCTTACGTTCCTTCGCAGGCGCAAATCGAGGACCTGGGGACGGTGGACGTTGCCCTTGTGCCGGTTGGCGGTGGCGGGGCGCTCACACCATCCCAGGCTTCCGAAGTCATCAGCCTCATCGAGCCATCGATCGTGGTTCCCATGCACTACAAGACCGGAAACGTCGAGCTCAAATTGGGCACGATTAAGCGTTTCCTGTCCGAAATGGGCATCAGCGATTATAAAGCACTGCCGAGTTTGAAGATCTCCAAGAGCGGGCTCTCGGAGGACACGCAGGTCGTCGTTCTCGAGCAGTCAGAATAATGGTGTGTGTGGCGTGATCCGAAGTGGGTCGTGGGAAGGATGATGCATGGGGATTAAATTATTGCTGACGTGGGACATGATCCCGGGTCGCGAACAGGAATATTTCGAGTTCCTCGTGCGGGAATTCGTCCCTGGCTTGCAGAAGTTGGGTATCGAGCCGGCAGAGGCGTGGTACACAACCTACGGGGAATCTCCGCAGATGTTAACCGAATTCCTGGCCAACGATCTGGAAGAAGTGCGTCAAGCGCTGGACACGGATGAATGGGCCACGCTGAGCGATCGTTTACTGGAGTTCGTGACCAATTTCAAATCCAAGATTGTGAAGGCGAGCAAGGGATTTCAAATGTAGTCGCTGAGACTGAAGCGTTGATGGGATACGCAAAACGAGCCGGACATTTGTCCGGCTCGTTTATTCAAAATAGGGAACGCCTCAATCGTCTTTATCCGCTTTGGTGCTTTCTTTCTTCTCACCCACCTTTTCCGTTTTCTTGCCGCTGGACGCAACTTGTCCGGAAGGTGAGCGGTGGTCGGTAGCGTAAAACCCGCTTCCTTTAAAGACGATGCCCACGGGTAAATAGACTTTCCGCAGCGCCTCTTTGTTGCATTCCGGGCAGCGTTTGAGGGGCGCATCATCAAAGTGTTGTCGCCGATCGAACTGAACGCCGCAGTTATCGCAACGGTAGGTGTATATTGGCATGCCACTCTCTTTTCGTCTTGCTTTAAGGATTATAGTCGGCTTGGGTTGGGGTTGCAAGAAAAAACGCGTTAGAAAGGCGTTAGCGTTTCGTTAGCGGCTGCTCGTGGGGCCGCGTTTTCAGGTTGACGGCCGCGCTGCCGCAGGATAAGATGGAGGTGCTCCGTGGGCCGACCGGGCGATCGCAAGCACCACAGGGTGTTTGAGGAAAGTCCGCGCTCCAGAGAGCACGATGCCGGGTAACACCCGGGCGGGAAAACCCGCGGAAAGGGCCACAGAAAATGTCCGCCGGATTCGTCCGGTAAGGGTGAAAAGGTGGTGTAAGAGACCACCGGCGTCGACAGTAATGTCGGCGGCCAGGCAACCCCCATCGGGAGCAAAACCAAGCAGGAGCGAAACCGCACTGCGGTGGGGAACGGCTCGTTCCCCTCGAGCTCCGGGTCGGTCGCTCGAGCCTCTCGGTGACGAGAGGCCTAGATAGATGATCGCCCAGGTGGAAAGAGGCGGGAAGAAGGACTTTGTCTGTAAACCGCAGCTGCCACTGGACAGAACGCGGCTTACAGGTTGACCCACGAGCGTGACCCCGGAGTGAGACTCTGGGGTCATCGTTTTTCCCGCTGGATATCGGCGACGGATACATCTTCGTCGCCAGCGCCTGTGAGTGTTGGTAGCGGATATTCATCCGCAACCGTTGTCTGGCAGATATACATCTGCCAGACTGCTATTCGCGATCCGATGCGATTGGTAATCGTCCAGTCTTCTGCCCCAGAATTCATTCCCAGAAACCAGCGGATTGAAATCCGCCAACCAGCGGCGACGGATGCATATCCGTCGCCAGCGCCTGTGAGTGTTGGTTGCGGACATTCATCCGCAACCAAGAGAAGATTCTCTAAAAAAATCCCCAAAATTAGGTTATACGCATAGGAAAAAGGTCCTAGGCAGAGGTTTCTGCCCATTTGCGGGTTGCATTGGTGGGAGAAAATCAGTATACTGTGGGAGCTTGTGGGCCAGAGTGGGAGCAAGTGGGACGCTCGCTCAGCTCAACATCAGAGCATCGAAGGGACACACCGAGACATGTTTCTGGGCCAGTTCACCCACACGATCGATGCCAAAGGCCGGATTATTATCCCGGTGCGTTTCCGCGCTTCGCTCTCGTCTGGCGCCGTAGTCACCCAGGGCTACGAACGAAACCTCATGGTTTATACCACAGAAAGCTTCCAAAGGCTCGCTTCGAGCGCGTCTTCATTGACGACTACCGATCCCGAAGCGCGCGCCGTGCGCCGCGTGATATTCGGCCGCGCTTCCGACGTCAGCCTCGATTCGACCGGCCGTATCCTCATCCCGCCTTTCCTGCGCGAATATGCACGCCTGGAGAACGACGCCGTGCTGGTGGGCGCCGGAGAGTATTTCGAGATCTGGGACCAACACATATGGGAAGCTGAGTTGACCAGCGTAGTCGACCCGGATGTCAACGCGCAGCGTTTCACGAATTTCGATCTTTCAACGGGGTAAAGGACGGCGGCGGTCATGGATGAACCCGACGCCTGTTCGCATACCCCCGTACTTTACCAAGAAGTGCTCGCTGCCCTCGAACCACGAGCGGGAGCACGCTATATCGACGGGACGGTCGGCGCCGCCGGGCACGCCCTGGGCGTGCTGCAGGAATCGCATCCAGATGGGGAGCTCTTAGGCCTGGATCGCGATCCCGCTGCGATTGCGCTGGCGCGTCGACGCCTCAAACCCTTTGGCAAGCGGGCGATCCTGCGGCAGAGTTCCTTTGCCGAGATGATCGACCGTGCGGCCGCTGTGCGCTGGAAGCGCGTGCAGGGCGTCCTGTTGGATTTGGGTTTGTCGTCGATGCAGCTCGAAGATGCCCAGCGCGGCTTCTCCTTTCAGAAGGAAGGTCCCCTGGACATGCGCTTCGATCCGTCCCAACCCGTGACTGCAGCCGATTTGGTCAACGGCTTGCCGGAGCGCGATTTGGCCGACCTGCTCGCTCGCTATGGGGAGGAGCGGCAGGCGCGCAGGATCGCCGCGGCGATCATCGCCGCCCGGCCGCTGACGTCCACCGTCGAACTGGCCGACGTCGCCGCTGCGGTGGTGAAACATACTCGCAGCGGCATCCATCCGGCGACCCTGACTTTCCAGGCGCTGCGCATCGCCGTGAACGATGAGCTGCACACGCTGGAGGTCGGTCTGCAGCAGGCGGTCTCGCTTTTGGCCGGCGGTGGGAGATTGGCCGTGATTTCGTTCCACTCGTTGGAGGATCGAGTGGTGAAGCATTTCCTGCGTCAGGAAAGCAAGGACTGTATTTGCCCGCCGGAGCGGCCAATGTGCACCTGCGGACACAAGGCGCAGTTGCGCCTGCTCACGCAGCGGCCGATCCGGCCGCAAGAAGCGGAGATTCAAGCCAATCCCCGCGCTCGCAGCGGCCGCTTGCGGGTGGCTGAGCGTCTCGACCTGGCATGAATTGTGCAGATTATAAGGAAGACCGGTGTCAGAGGGATGAGTTGTGAAACGCAGAACGATCCAAGCATACAAACAAGCACCGTGGCGCGTACAGTTGCGCTTTACGGGCAATTCCCTGCTTCCTTTAATCGGCCTGCTGATCGTGGGCGGGATGTATCTGGCCATCAGCGCACGACTGACGAAAGCCGGACGAGAGGTCCTTGAGTTGGAAGAAGAGCGCAGCAACTTGGCCCGGCAGCAGGCGGAACTCACCGCAACCCTGGCGGAGTTGATTTCCCCGGAGCGTATGGTTGAACGCGCCCTGGCGCTGGGATTCAAACCGGTAGGCCCCGATCAGGTGGAGTACATCATCGTGGAAGGCTACGAGGAGCCCGAACCGTTCGTCGCACCGCAGCCTCCGAATCCGACCGGCGTGGGAGAGGGATCACTCTCCCCGGCTTACACCGAGACCCTCGGCACCTGGCTCTATCGGCGTCTCGGTTTGGGCGGCGGAGCTGAGCCATGACGCTCTACGCCTCCTCCAAACGACGCATCCGCATGATCCTCATCTTCATGGCCGTCCTCGGCACCGCTATGTTCGTGCAGTTAATTCGCGTGCAGTTCGGCCCCTATGCGCCGGCTTTCGCCGCGCGCGAGTCTTTCGCCCTGGAACGCAAAGACGAGCTCGATGCCTCCCGCGGCGTGATCTACGACCGTGACGGGCGTATCCTGGCGTCCAATGTGCCCATGTACTACCTGGAGGTCGAAGTTCGGCAGCTCACGCCGGAGAGCAAGAAGCAGATCGCTGTAGTGCTCTCGCGTTCGTTGGTGCTGCCCTATGAAGATATTTTCCAACAATTGGTCCGGGACTGGCTAAACGAAGGACAGGTGCGCATCCGCCTGACGCGTGAGATTCAAGGCGGCCAGCCCTGGCCGATCACGATCGATCAGCCCGTGGCCGACATGCTGAACGGATTTCTCGGCGACCAGGAGGCGCCCGATCTCAGTGGTCTCGCCCTGGTACCGGCGCCGAGCCGCACTTATCCCTCCGGTGAACTCGCCGGCCACGTGGTGGGATTCGTCAATCAGAAGGGCAAGGGTTATTTCGGCGTGGAGGGTTTTTACGACGAATGGCTCGTGGGCGATCCGGTGGTCGTGGAACATGGATCCATCCCGCTCGATGCACGCCCGGAGCCGGACGCACCCACCGGCGTTAATTTGGTACTGACCATCGATTTGGACGTTCAGCAGATGGTGGATGCCATTCTCCGGGAAGCGATGGAAAGCAACGGAGCGGAAAGCGCCTACGCCATCGTGATGGACCCGCGCAACGGCGAGCTCCTGGCGATGGTCAGCCGGCCTGCACTCGACCCGGCCAATTACGAAGAATGGCTGCCGGATGAGGAGAAAGTCGGTTGGGAGTGGGTGCTGGCGGAACCTTCTGTGGAAGTGGAGGCAGATGCGCAATCCGAGACGGACTCGGAAGCGAGTCCGGATTCGGAAGACGAAGCGGCAGCGCCCCGGGAAGAGCCAATCATCGACCCGCTCGTCGCCGGCGTTTACGAGCCCGGCTCGACCTTCAAGGTGCTCACGATGTCCGCCGCATTGGACGCTGGTTTGGTGACCCCTGATGATGTCTTCGTGGATACCGGCGTGATCGAAGTGGGCGGACACACGATCAAAAACTGGGACGGTACCGCCTGGGGACCGCGCACGATGACCGAGTGCATGCAACACTCCTTGAACGTCTGCCTGGCCTACGTCGCTGCAGAAAAACTCGAGGCGCCGCTGTTCTATCAGTATCTCAAGGCTTTCGGCATCGGGCAGTTGACCGGCGTCGATCTCGAAGGCGAAGTGGCTGGCAATCTTCGTACCCCGCGCCACCCGGATTGGACTGAATCCGATCTGGGAACGAATGCCTTCGGGCAGGGTGTCTCCGTGACTCCGATGCAGTTGATCGCCGCCATCGCCGCCGTCCCCAACCGGGGAGTGATGATGCAGCCGCACATCGTACGTGCAGTGGCCGGGCCGGAAGACGTTTATTGGCCCCAAGCGACGGTGCTTGGCAGCCCGATTTCCGCAGAGACCGCAGAAAAAATTACGGCGATGTTGATCGTTTCATCGGAAGGCGAAGGGCGCCGTGCGGCGGTTCCCGGCTACATACTGGCGGGCAAAACCGGCACGGCGCAGATTCCCGGAGACCAGGGATACGATCCGGATTTGACCATCGCCTCCTACATTGGATGGGGACCCGTCGAAGCGCCGCGGTTCATCATACTCATCCGATTCGACAAACCGCAGAGTTCCCCCTGGGGTTCGGTGGTCGCGGCGCCGGTATTCCGTGAGATCGTCGAGCGCTTGGTAGTGATGTTGGGCATTCCACCAAGTTCTGTATACCAAGAAAGTGGTTGAGGCAGAGAGATTCCGATGCTGACCGTAGGGGAAGTGATCAAAGCGCTCACCGGCCGCGAACATGTGGCTGCGCCGCAAGAGATCGCGCAGGCAGCGATTAATTCACGCGAGGCTGCTCCAGGGTCCTTGTTCGTCGCTTTGCGCGGTGAAAACACGGACGGGCACGATTACGTCACGGAGGCCTTTCAGGCCGGTGCAATCCTGGCTCTGATCGAGCGTGATGTGCAAGGTGAGCATGCGCTACTCGATCTGCGTAAAAAGGTTTCCGATGCGGATTTGGATGCCTTGGATTTTCCGCTCTGCCTGCGGGTAGAGAGTTCGTTGGAGGCGCTGCAGCAGATCGCGCGGTATTGGCGTTCGATGTTGTCACCTCAGGTAATTGGAGTCACCGGCAGCGTCGGGAAGTCAACCACCAAGGAATTGACCGCCGAGGTTCTCGAACAGCGCTTCTGTACTTTCCGAAACCCCGGAAACCTGAACAACGAAATCGGGCTTCCCTTGAGCATGCTCTCGCTGACGGAAGAACACGAACAGGCTGTTTTCGAGATGGGTTTTTACGTTCCCGGGGAAATCACATTGCTGTGCGAGATCGCCCGTCCGCAGGTGGGAGTGGTCACCAACGTCAGCGAGGTGCATCTCGAACGGGCGAAAACGATAGATGCGATCGTCCGCGGCAAAACCGAGCTGGTTGAAAATCTGCCCGCGGCGCCAGAAGGCACTGCGATCTTGAATTACGACGAACCGCTGGTGCGGACGATGTCCGAACACACGCAGGCGAAGGTATTTTTCTACGGGCTTTCTCCGCAGGCGGATTTGTGGGCCGACGAGGTTCAAGGCCTGGGTCTGGAAGGGGTGCGCTTCGTGCTGCATTATCAGGGAGGCGCCTATCACGTCCGCGTTCCGCTGCTGGGCCGCCATTCGGTGCACACCGCATTGCGGGCGACTGCCGTGGGGCTGGTCCAGGGCTTGAGCTGGGAGGAGATCGTCAACGGCTTGAAGAGTGAAAACAGCCAATTGCGGTTGGTCGCAGTGCAGGGCCCCAAAGGTTCGCTGCTGCTCGACGACACCTACAACGCCGCGCCGCCGTCCGTGATCGCTGCCTTGAATCTGTTATCCGAATTGGAGGGCAGGCGCATCGCTGTTCTGGGCGACATGCTCGAGCTGGGCGATTTCGAAGAGCGAGGCCATCGTATGGTGGGTGTACGGGCGGCGCAGGTCGTGGATGAGTTGATCGCCGTCGGCGAGCGTGCCAAATGGATCGCAGACGAGGCGCAAATCGCAGGTCTGGCGGCCGACCGCATTCACATGCTCGCCGACAGTGAGGAAGCGACACGCTATCTGCGCGAGCGCATCGCAGAAGGGGACGTGATTTTGGTGAAGGGTTCACACGGTTTGCGCATGGACAAGATCGTGAGTGTGCTGGAGGAGAGGGAATGAACCAGATCGCATTCGCGTTGCCGCTGGGTGGAATTACCTTTTTGCTCGCCGTGATCTGGGGCGGACCATTGATTCGCGTCATGCGCATGCTGCGCATCGGGGAACAGATCCGCATTGAGGGCCCGGAGCGCCACTTCACCAAGCTGGGTACGCCAACGATGGGCGGCTGGCTGTTCATCATCCCCGTCGTGGTAATCACCGGGGTTTTAAACCTGGTCTCGCTCGTCGGCGAACTGAATGTGTTGGGCAACTCGATCTTGCTGCCGCTGCTGGTGCTCCTGGCGTTTGCGCTGTTGGGCGCGGCGGATGATTGGCTGAGCTTGCGCGGACAAAAGCGGGGTGAGGGCATTCGCGGGCGCTACAAATTCCTGCTGCAAGTATTGATCGCATTGGGGGCCGCATTTGTGCTCAAGTTCGGCCTGCAGCCGCCTGAGATGGTGGTTCCCAACATCCCGGAAAATATCGACCTGGGCATCTGGTACGTGCCGCTGGCGATGTTCATCATCGTCTCTTCGACCAACGCGATCAATTTGACGGACGGCCTGGACGGGCTGGCAGGCTTGATCTCCGCCACCGCTTTCGCCTGCTTCGGGGTGATCGCCATGATCCAGGGACAGGTCTTCCTGGTGCGCTTCTGTTTCACCATGGTCGGCGCGCTGTTCGCCTTTCTCTGGTACAACGCCTACCCCGCAGAGCTTTTTATGGGCGACACCGGTGCCCTGGCTCTGGGCGGTACGCTGGGTGTGGTCGCCCTTATGACCGGTCATTGGATTCTTTACCCGATCATCTGCGTCATTCCCACCTCCGAGACGATCAGCGTTGCACTGCAGGTGCTGTATTTCAAGCTGACCAAGGGGCGGCGGTTGTTCCGCATGGCGCCGCTGCATTTTCATTTTGAATTGAGCGGCTGGAGCGAGACCCAGATCGTACAGCGTTTTTGGTTGATTGCATTGTTGGCCGGTATGTTCGGGGTCGCCTTAGCCTTGGTGTAAAGGAGAAAAGAAGATGGATATAGGAATGCTCTGGTTTGACGATGAATCGACTTCGATGCCCGAAAAGATTCAACGCGCAGTGACGTTCTACACCGAAAAGTACGGCCGCAGGCCCACCTTGTGCCTGGTGAACCCCGTCACGCTGAACGGCGGCGAAGGGGTCATGGCCGGCGTCAAAGTACGCAAGGCTCGCAACGTCATGCCGGATCATTATTGGATCGGCGTTGACGATGGGAATCTCTCCACGCCGAGGCAACGGCAGGCTGCCTGAGCGGAGTGCCGGTGACTGCAGACGATCGTGAAGATCGAAACCGATCCTCGAAAGGACGTGAAGCGGACTGGACCGGAAAGCGAGTCGTCGTGCTTGGATTGGCGAGACAGGGAAAAGCGCTGGTCCGTTATTTTGTGGAACATGGAGCAAACGTCGTGGTGAGTGACCGTATGCCAGCCGAAGCGCTGAAGCATGCAACGCAAGAATTAAGCAACCTCCCGGTGGATTTTGTGTTAGGAGGCCATCCGCCCACGTTGCTGTACGAGGCGAACCTGCTGTGCCTATCCGGGGGTGTCCCCGCGGATCTGCCGCTGGCACAGCAGGCTCGAGAGCAGGGTATCCCACTATCCAACGATGCGCAACTCTTCCTCGAAAGCTGCCCTGCGCCTGTAATCGGTATAACCGGCTCGGCTGGAAAGACGACCACGACGACGCTCGTGGGGCGGATGGCCTCCGCTGAACTTCAGGATCAGCAAAGGAAGGCCTGGGTAGGTGGCAACATCGGCAGGCCGTTGTTGAACGATCTGCCGCAGATGAAACCTGAGGATCTCGTGGTGATGGAACTGTCGTCGTTTCAATTGGAAATCATGACCGCCAGTCCGCACATCGCGGTGATCTTGAACGTGACGCCCAATCATCTCGATCGCCATAAAACCATGGCGGCTTATATGGAAGCGAAAGCGCGCATCCTGCACGATCAAAGCGGGGATGACTGGGCGGTGTTGGGACGCGATGATGAAATCGCCTGGTCGTTACGCGATCAGGTGCAGGGACGCTTGATGAGTTTCGGTTGGGATGCTCCGCAGGGGGACGGCACGTACCTGGCAGAGGACGTGATTCGTTTGCGCCTCGACGGTGAGGACGTGGCGCTGTGCCCGGCGCAGGCCGTCGAGCTGCGCGGCAGGCACAACTTGTTGAACGTGATTGCGGCTTGTGCCATCGCCGCTGCAGCAGACATATCCGCGCAGGCCATGCAGGCCGGGGTGCGCGGCTTTCAGGGCGTCGAACATCGCCTGGAATTCGTGCGCCGCGTCGGCGGCGTGGATTGGTACAACGATTCGATCGCCACGGCGCCGGAACGCGCCATCGCCGCCATTCATTCGTTCGACGAGCCTCTGGTTTTGCTCTCCGGCGGACGAGACAAGGATTTGTCCTGGGATGCGTTTGCGGAATTGGCATGCCGGCGCGTGCGCCATCTCATCCTCTTCGGGGAGGCGGTGGAGAAGATCGCCGCGGCCATCGAGCGTCAGGGCGGCGAGGATTGCGCGGTGCAGGTGGATATCTGCGACGACCTGACCCAGGCGGTTTCGCTCGCCGCACAGGTGGCCAATGCCGGCGACGTCGTCCTGCTCGCACCGGGCGGCACGAGCTACGATGCGTTCAAAGACTTCGCCGAACGCGGCGAACGATTTCGAGAACTGGTGAATTCGCTGTGACGCAACACGTGATTACGCAGGACGTATTTCAGGAGTCGCCGCTTCGCCGGCGCTTCGGGATCGGATTCGATCCCTGGCTTTTCGTGCTCGTGGCGGCATTGATCGCCTTCGGCCTGGTGATGGTCTACTCATCCAGCTGGGACGTATCCTGGCGTTTGGAAGGCGATCCCTATGCCATCTTCGAGCAGCAGGTGCGCAATCTCGTCGTGGGTGCGATCGGCATGGCCGTGGCGACGTTCGTTCCCATGAAATGGATCCGCAAGTACGCCCTGCCGCTGATCGCGGCGACGGTGCTGACCCTTCTGCTCGTGCTGTTGGTCAACCTGGGTGCCGAACACAAGCGCTCATTTCTCGGCGGCTCGGTGCAGCCGTCCGAGATGGCGAAATTGGCGTTGATCATTTATCTGGCCGTGTGGATGGAATCGAAGGGTGAACGTCTGTCCCAGACCGGCTACGGGCTGGCGCCCTTGATCATGATCGTCGGATTGGTAGGCGGCCTGATCCTGCTGCAGCCCGATTTGAGCGCCGGTTTTACGGTGGTGATCGTCGCGGTGGTCATGTTCTATCTCTCCGGCGCCGACATGCGGCAAATTAGCGCCATGGGCATCGGAGGCGGCGCGCTGGCCTTCGTGCTCGTGCGTGTCACCCAGGTCGGCCAGGATCGTTGGGACAAATACGTGGGTGGTTTGGTGGATCTGGAGAAGGCATCCTACCACGTGCAGCAGTCGCTGCAGTCGTTTTATTCGGGTGGAATCCTTGGTCGAGGGCTCGGCGCCAGCCGGGGCAAGTTCGGCTTCTTGCCCGCCCCGCACACCGACAGCATATTCGCCATCGTTGGCGAAGAGCTCGGTTTGATCGGTGCCATCCTCGTCCTGGTCCTGTTCTGTCTCTTCGTCTGGCGCGGTTTTCGGTTGGGATTGAACGCCATGACGAAATTGGAAATGCTGCTGGTGAGCGGGGTTACGTTCTGGATCGGCATCGAGGCGGTCATCAACATGTCGGTCTTGCTGGGATTGCTGCCCTTCGCCGGCAACGCTTTGCCGTTTTTCAGTTTTGGCGGCTCGAGTCTGGTTACCACCCTGGCGGGCGTTGGTCTGCTGATCAACGTATCCCGCAGGGCATCCCAGCGTGATGAGGAGCGAGATAACGTTGCGACTATTGGTATCGGCGGGCGGGACAGGCGGCGGCGTGTATCCCGCATTGGCCGTAGTCGACGCACTCGGAAAGCAAGCTGAAGTGCTTTGGGTTGGAAGCGAAGGCGGAATGGAGGCTTCGTTGCTGAGTCGAACGGGCCAGGAATTTAAATCCATCCCGGCTGCGGGCGTACATGGAGTCGGTTTGTGCGCACTGCCGGGCAATCTTGCCCGTCTGCTGCGCGGTGTACCGGCGGCGCGCCGCATCGTGCGTGATTTCAACCCCGACGTCGCATTTTTCACCGGAGGATTCGTGGGCGTTCCGGTCGCGTTGGCGGCGAGGGGCGTGCCGAAAGCGGTCTTCGTACCCGACATCGAACCGGCGCTGGCGCTGCGCATGATCAGCCGCATGGCGGCGCTGATCACCGTCTCGACGCGGAAGTCGCTGGCCTACTACCCGCAGGGAAAGCGCCTCGTCGTCACGGGATATCCCACGCGCGCCGCGCTGGCGAACATCGAGCGGGCGAAGGCGCGCCATCAATTGGGGTTGGCCGGGCGAAAGAATGTGCTGCTCGTTTTCGGCGGCAGCCGCGGCGCTCGCTCGATCAACGAAGCCCTGTGGTCCTGTTTACCGCAGCTGCTCGAGCGGGTGGTCGTGGTGCACATCACGGGTCACCTGGACTGGCCCAGGGTGGACGGTGTGCTGGAATCGCTGCCGTCCCACCTGCGGGATGACTACCGCGTGCACGCCTACCTGCATGATGAAATGCCGCTCGCACTGGCTGCGGCAGACCTGGTGGTGTCGCGTGCAGGCGCGGCGACGATCGGAGAATACTCCCTGCTCGGGCTTCCGGCGATATTGGTTCCCTATCCTCACGCCTGGCGCTATCAAAAGGTAAACGCCGAGTACCTCGTCGAAGCCGGCGCAGCGGTGCTGCTTGCGGACGAAGCGCTGCCCGAGGAACTGCTGCCTGCGATTTTGAGCTTGCTCGACGATCCCGAGCGGCTCGGCGAGATGCGAGCGGCAATGAAGAAATTGGCCACACCCGACGCAGCGCAGTCGATTGCGGCCAAACTGCTGCAGCTGAGTGAAAGGGGCAGGCGTGCTTAGCCTTTTCGCGGTTTTCGGTATGTTGGTGGTCATGTTCGCCGTGATCGGCGCCATGCGCGGTTGGGCGAAGGAGCTGCTGGTGACCAGCGCCATCGTTCTGGCACTGTTCATCATCCAGATACTGGAAACCCACGTCCAACCCTACACCACGGCCTTGATGATGCAGCCGCCCTCGACGCGCTTCGTCATCCGGGCGATTCTGCTGGTAATCATGGCCTTCTTCGGCTATCAGACGCCTCACATTCGCGCCCTGCAGCCCAAGCTGGTACGCGAACGTCTGCAGGATATTTTGCTGGGATTGGTCATGGGCGCTTTGAATGGTTATCTGCTTTTCGGATCGCTTTGGTTCTTTCTGGATCAAATGGGATACGAAAACACGACATTGGTGACGATGCCGGCTGATCCGGCATTTCTGGCGCGGGTCCAGGATTTCATGGAACTGCTGCCGCCCAGCCTGGTTCCCATCCCACACATTTATTTCGTCGTCGGCGTCGTTTTCGTATTCATCATCGTGGTCTTCGTATGAGTCGTCACGTGCATTTGGTAGGAATAGGAGGCACAGGTTTGTCGGCCATCGCTCGGGTACTGAAACAGAGAGGGGAAAAGGTGACGGGTTCGGATCGCGCCCGTTCCAGCTTTGCGGAAGCGCTGGAAGATCTCGGCATTTCCATCACTTACGAACATCGCGCCGAGAACGTAAAGGACGCCGATTTGGTCATCGCCTCTTCCGCGGTACCGGCGGACAACGTCGAACTGCAAGCCGCCCGGGCAGCGGGCATCCCTGTGCTGCGGCGCTCGGCTTTCCTGAGCGATCTCACTGCCGGCCAGAAAACCATCGCCGTCGCCGGTACCCACGGGAAGACGACGACCACCGGATTGATTGCCTGGCTGCTGGCCCGGGCCAAGTTGGATCCCAGCTTCATCGTGGGCGGGACGCTCTCCAATTTCGACACCAACGCCCGAGCCGGGAGCGGAGATTACTTCGTCATCGAAGCGGACGAATACGACCGCATGTTTCTGGGCCTCGAACCGGCGATCGCCGTCGTCACGAACGTGGAGCACGATCATCCGGACTGCTATCCCACTTTCGATGCCTTCCGCCAGGCGTTCGCCGAATTCGCCGCCAGCGTGCAGGACTTGATCGTGGTCTGTAAGGACGATCCGGGCGCAGACTCGCTGCCGCTGCCTGCGATCGAGTGCGTCCATTACGGTTTGAGCGCGGATGCGGATTGGTACGCCGTAGAGGTTCGCCCCAACGCCGTCGGCGGATCCGATTTCCTGGTGCTGCGCCACGAGGAGACCCTGGGATTGATGCGCACGCGCCTGCCCGGACTTCACAACGTGCTTAACACATTGGCGGCGCTGATCGTGGGAGATTATTTGGGTTTGGATTTCAAGCACATGCGTGAGACCCTGACCGAATTCCTGGGCGTTGCACGCCGCTTCGAAATCATCGGTGAGGCGGCCGGCGTAACGGTGGTGGACGATTACGCCCACCATCCCACGGAAATCAAAGCCACGCTGCGCGGGGCGCGCCTGCAGTACCCCGATGCGGAGATCTGGGCGGTCTACCAGCCGCATACTTTCTCCCGCATCCGGGCGCTGCTGCCCGATTTTTCGCACGCCTTCGACGACTGCGATCATCTTATCGTGACCGACATTTTCGCCTCGCGCGAGCAGGCGGACGGTTCTATCGACAGCCGCACTTTCGTGGAGACGATCGATCATCCGGACGTGAAATACATCGGCCGCCTCGAGGCTGCCGCAGATTATTTGCTCGAGCGCGTGAAAGGGGGTTCCCTGGTCCTGACTTTGAGTGCTGGAGACGGAAATCGAGTTGGTTATCGAGTGTTACAAGGTCTATCCACAGAAGGAGGCAAAGATCATGTCTGAACGCAAACGGAACGTTTTTGACAATGATCGCCGTATGGAGCTGCGCATGCGCGTGGCGATCAAGAACTTGCGCCAGAATAAGGCGGTGGATCCCTCCACGTTGCCCTTGCTGGCGCTGCCGGAGCAGAAAACGGTCAAACGCGTGATCGCCAAGGTGCGCAGTCTTTGAGCGATCGCCGTCTGTCCCCGGAGACCGTCGAGCAGCTGCGGCGCACATTTGGCAGCATCGAAGAAAATGTGCCCCTGGCTCGCTATTCGGCCGCACGCATCGGTGGTCCGGCGGACGTGCTCTTGAGCGCCAGTTCCGCCGAGCGTCTGGCGATGATCGCCGAGGCGCTGTGGGAGGCGAAGGTCGCCTTCCGCATCCTCGGCGGCGGATCGAACGTGCTCATCGCCGATGCGGGAATCCGGGGCGTTGTAGTGCTGAATCAGGCGCGCGGCGTGCGCTTCTGGGAATCCCCGGATGGTCCGCGCCTGCGCGCCGAATCCGGCGTGGGGCTGGGGAGCGTTGCCCGCCGCGCGGTGGAAAAGGGGTGGTCGGGGCTGGAATGGGCCGCGACGGTGCCCGGTACGCTGGGCGGTGCGGTGGTAGGCAACGCCGGCGCACACGGCGGGGACATCGCCGGCAATCTGGAACTGGCCGAAATCTTGCAACGAAGAAAGGGCGCAGAATCGTGGTCGCCCGAACGACTGGAATTCGCCTATCGCGAGAGCTGGTTGAAACGCCATCCCGGCGAAGCGGTCGTTCTGGCGGCGACTCTGCAGTTGACGCTCTCGACGGTCGAGGCGGCGAAGGCAAAGATGCAGGAATTCATCGAACAGCGGCGAACGACGCAGCCTCCCGGGGCGAGCATGGGCTCCATGTTCAAGAATCCACCCGGGGATTACGCCGGGCGTTTGATCGAAGCCTGCGATCTGAAAGGATTTCGCATCGGCGGCGCGCAGATCAGCGAAGTGCACGCCAATTTCTTCATCAACCACGGTGATGCGACGGCGGCGGACGTGAAAGCATTGATCGACGTGGCCCAAAAACGCGTGGCGCAGCAGTTCGACGTGGCGCTCGAACTCGAGGTGGAATTGCTCGGGGATTGGCAGATATTGCATACCGAGTCGGCGCAGTTGACCAACGGAGGCGCACTTTGAACGACAAACTGCGTTTGGGCGTGATATTTGGCGGCCGCTCCGGCGAACATGAAGTCTCATTGATGTCGGCCAGGTCCGTCATGTCTGCCCTGGATCGATCCAAGTACGAAATCGTCCCCATCGGGATCACGAAATCGGGCCGCTGGCTTTCCGGCGATCACGTGCTGAAGGCATTTCAACAGGGCCATCAGGAGGAACTCGTCGGCGTGATGCTCCCTGCGGAGCCGGGTTTGAAAGGTCTCTACCGCTGGCAGGAAGACCAGGCGCTGCAGCGTCTGACCGATTTGGACGTCGTCTTTCCGGTGCTGCACGGGACCTACGGCGAGGACGGCACGCTGCAGGGGCTGCTGGAGATGGCCGACGTGCCCTACGTGGGCACGGGTGTGTTGGCCTCGTCCGTGGCCATGGACAAGGATCTCTTCAAGCACGTGATGCGCGCCAACGACATCCCGGTTCTGGATTGGACGATCGTCTTGTCGACGCAGTTGGAGAGCGATATACAGGCGGAGTTGGACCGCCTGGAATCGCTCCTGCCCTACCCGATGTTCGTCAAGCCGGCAAACATGGGCTCATCGGTGGGCGTGAGCAAGTGCCGCGGTCGCTCGGATTTGATGGAAGGCATCATGGATGCGGCGCGCTACGACCGCCGGATTTTGGTGGAAGCCGGCATCGAGGCGCGCGAGATCGAAATCAGCGTTTTGGGGAACGAGGACCCGGAGGCTTCGGTCCCGGGTGAGGTCGTGCCCGGTGATGAATTTTATTCCTACCGCGCCAAATACATCGACGACACCTCGGATTTGTTGATCCCGGCGCCGATCGAAGACGGCCTGGTTGGGGAAGCGCAGCGTTTGGCCATCGCGGCGTTCAAGGCCATCGACGGGGCCGGTATGGGGCGTGTGGATTTCCTGCTGGACAAGAACGACGGAAGCCTGTACTTGAACGAAATCAACACCATCCCGGGCTTCACCAAGATCAGCATGTATCCCAAGCTGTGGGAAGCGAGCGGACTGTCGTATCCGAAATTGTTGGATCGCCTGATCGAATTGGCCTTCGAGCGTCAGGCACAAAAGGATAAGTTGGTGCGCAGTTACGAGGTCGGGAAATGACGCTGCGGGAGCAGCCCTTGGAAGGCATGCGGACCCGCGCCGATAACGTGCGGGCACGCCGGGCGCGCATCGAGCGCACGGTCGAGCCTGCGCCGCGCCGCGTGCTGAAGAAAGGGCCGCGCCGGCGACGCGCGCCGCGCCGCCGCTACGACGTCCAACTGCATGCACAGCAGGGCGCCGAAATGCAGCTCCCGGCACTGCCCATGGTTCGTGTGGGACCGCGTTTGCTCTCCGCGGCGCTGCTGCTTCTGCTGGCCTGGGGACTGGGTGAGTTTCTCTCTGCGGAGCGTTTTCTGGTGGATTCGATGAACGTGACGGGGAATCAGCTGCTCTCTGTGGCGCAAATCCAATCCCTGGTCGATTTTGTCGGCGAAGGCATTTTCTCCATCGACCCGCAAGTCGTCGTGGAAGCGTTGGAGCAGCATCCCGAAATCGTCTCCGCCGAGGTGCGTTTATCCATGCCGAACGAGATCGACGTGGCCATCACCGAACGCACAGCGGCGCTGGCCTGGAACGACGCCGGGCGCACATGGTGGCTGAGTCTGGACGGGCTGGCATTCATCCCCCACGGCGCGGACGAGGATCTGGTCCGCGTCGAGACGCAGCAGCCGGTGCTGAGCATCAGCGAGCAGGCATTGACTCCGGCGATGGCGCCAGAAGTGATCCAGAACGCCCTCGTGCTCAGCCGGGAATTGCAGGACGTGAACGTGCTGCAGTACGACCCGCAGTACGGATTTGGTTTCGAAGATCCACGCGGATGGCGAGTGGTTTTCGGCGTGGAAGGCGACATGGCGATGAAGGTGCGCGTCTACCGCGTCCTCGCCGAGACGATCGCCGACCAGGGAATACGCGTGGCGCTGGTGAACATGGAAAATCAAGCCGCGCCGTATTACAAAGTGAAGCGATGACTTCGTGTCCAATCTGATCGCATCGGGCGACCCGATTTACGTGGGCATCGACGTAGGAACCACGAAGGTTTGTACGCTCGTCGGGCATTTAAACGCCGACCGCCAGCTGCGCGTGATCGGCGTGGGCATCGTGCCTTCCCAGGGCATGCGCAAGGGCGGCGTGGTCAGCCTCGAAGGCGTGGCGCGTGCCATCCAGGCTTCGAAAGACAAGGCCGAACGCAGCTCGGGATACGAGATAACTTCGGCCCTGGTGAGTATTTCCGGCGGACAGATTTCGTCCTTGAACAGCCGGGGTATGTCCGGAGTCAGCGGCCGCGTGATCAGCTACGAAGACGTCAACCGGGCGCTGGAAGCGGCGCGTTCGATCGCCGTGCCCTACAACCGCAACATCATTCATGTGGTGCCGCGCGGCTTCGTCGTCGACGGCCAGGACGGGATCAAATCCGCGCTGGGCATGCACGGCTACCGGCTCGAAGTCGAAGCGCACATCGTCACCGCCGGTGCCACGGCGCTGCGCAATCTGGAGAAGTGCGTCGAGGCGGCCGGCGTGGCCGTCGACGGCTGGGTGCTGGGCTCGTTGGCCGCGGGCAACGTGATTCTCACGGAGACGGAAGAGGAAATGGGCGTCGTCGTGTGCGACCTCGGCGGCGGCACGGCGGACATCGCCATCTTCATCGAGGGCGCCGCCTGGCACACGGCGGTGATTCCCGTGGGTGGAGAGCATCTCACCAGCGACGTTTCCCAGGGACTGCATCTGCCGCCTGAAACGGCCGAGTCGATCAAGGTCCGCCAGGGACATGCCTGCGTGCGGCTGGTCGATGCGACGCAGTCCTTCACGGTGCGTCCCTTCGGGGAGGAAAACCCCGTGCAGTTCAAGCGCTCGGACCTGGCCGCCATTCTCGAGCCGCGCGTGGAAGAGATCTTCAGCCTGGTTCGCCAGGAGATCAAGCGCAGCGGATACGACGGGCTGCTGCCGGCCGGCATGGTGCTCACCGGCGGGTCCAGTCTGCTGCCGGGAATCAAAGAAGTTGCCAGCAGCACGCTGCAGATGCCCGTGCGCACCGCACAGCCGGGGAACGTGCGCGGGCTGGTGGACCGCATTCACACGCCGGCTTTTTCGGCCAGCGTGGGACTGCTGGAATGGGCCAAAGACCTGGATGAGGAATACGGCTACGAACGTTTCACGGGATTTCACTGGCCGCGCTTGAGCGTCAACCGGGCGGCGGATTTCCTGCGGCGTTTGCTGCCGGGGTAGAAAAAACGATGATGAATCTTGACTTCATTCGCTGCGCAGGGGAAAAGGTTTCCCCGGCGCGAGCAACCAGAAAATTCAACGGCCTGTGCGGGATGCGCTGCAGCGCAATCCGGGGCGCAGGCGGTACGACATTTCATGCTAGAGGAGGAAACGATGCAACCAGTTCCTAAGGTGGAATCATTTGCACGGATCATGGTTGTCGGCACCGGAGGAGGGGGAAGCAACGCCGTCAACCGCATGATCGAAGAAGGGTTGGCGGGCATCGAATTCGTGGCCGTCAACACCGACGCGCAGGCACTGCTGCTTTCGAACGCGCCCATGCGCGTGCGCATCGGCGACAAGCTGACGCGCGGCCTGGGTGCGGGAGGCAATCCCGACGTCGGGCAGAAGGCGGCGGAGGAGTCGGCCGAAGAGCTCTACGAAGTGCTCAAAGGCGCCGACATGGTCTTCATCGCCGCGGGAATCGGCGGCGGCACCGGAACGGGTGCGGCCCCGATCGTGGCCCAGATCGCCAAGGAAATCGGCGCATTGACGATCGGCGTGGTCACGCGGCCCTTCACCTTCGAGGGCGCCAAACGGCGCCAGACGGCGGAACAGGGGATCAACAAACTCAAAGAGTACGTGGACACCTTGATCGTGATCCCCAACGACCGCCTGCTGCAGTTGGCCGACAAACGCGCCAGCCTGCACGACGCCTTCAAACTCGCCGACGACGTACTGCGCCAGGGCATTCAGGGCATCAGCGAATTGATCACCATTCCGGGCTTGATCAACCTGGACTTCGCTGACGTGCGCACGATCATGTCAGAGGGAGGCGCCGCCCTGATGGCCGTCGGGCGGGCTTCGGGCGAGGACCGGGCGCGCAGCGCCGCAGAGCAGGCGATTACCAGCAATTTGCTGGACATCACCATCGACGGCGCCCGCGGCATTCTCTTCAACGTCACCGGCGGACCGGATCTGTCGCTCTTCGAGGTGAACACGGCCGCGGCGATCATCAAGGAGACGGCGCATCCGGACGTCAACCTGATCTTCGGTGCAGTGATCGATCCCAACATGAGCGAAGAACTGCGCGTGACCGTGATCGCCACGGGATTCGAAACCTCGCGCGCATTGCACCGCCGCGTGATCCCGCGCGCCAAGAGCCGCACGGAAGCGAAAACGACCAAGGATGGAATCGAAGTGCCTTCGGAAGAAGAGTTCGAGCCGGCAATCTTCGACGTCAACGATCTCGACATCCCTGCCTTTTTACGCCGACGGTGATGAAACCGGACCTCCGGTTTGTCACGGTCGTGTCCAAGAACGTCAGAACGACCGTTTGCCGCCCGGTCGATCTGGGTTCGCGAACGCGCGCAGATTGGCGTCGGAATCCTCCTCCCGGCGCCGATCTGCCGCGTCGTTCGGCACCTATGACCACAGTACCAAATTTTTTAAGGTTGAATGTGCCCCAATTGCTTGCAACGGGGGCGCGGGTCGTGTACAATTTGCATCCTCACCCCGTAGATATCGGGTGCCAAATGAGCAAGCGCCCAACATCTGGCGCCGAACAGTTGGTCTACAAAAGGTAAAAATCATGCGCTGCCCGTACTGCAGCAGCCAGAGGACACGAGTGATCGACACCACGCACGATTCTCGTGGGGGGATACGCAGGCGCCGCGTCTGCCAGGAATGCGACCAGCGTTTCAGCACCTACGAGCGCGCCGTTTTGGCGTCGCCCTTGGTTAAAAAGAGAGACGGCACGCGTGAGGATTTCGATCGCGAGAAGTTGGCCCGGGGGATTCGCATCGCTTGTGCCAAACGGCCCGTCTCCGCAGCGGACATC